>Ga0207014_1120_pt1 | contig 17404 bp, 10 predicted proteins | sample Alteio_BWMinCont_56_FD_153495 | JGI IMG/M metagenome (GOLD analysis project Ga0207014, IMG submission 153495) | Enriched cells from forest soil in Barre Woods Harvard Forest LTER site, Petersham, Massachusetts, United States -... | ecosystem: Environmental > Terrestrial > Soil > Temperate forest >...
TAGTCGACACCTTTGAGCCGTCCCGTGCTTTTGGTTTTATTATACGCAAACCACCCGTTCATTCTCCATTTTTGCAAAACCTTTCGATAAGGCCATTCTTAATCCCAATTGCATAGCTACTTCCACATTCGTCCCGATCCTTGCGTAACCGAATAACCTCGATGCTTCTTTAACCAGGTCGTCCTTCGTCAGGCTGATCTGGTTCTGCAAAATTTCCCTCATCCCGTTCGCGATCTCGTGAGACGGGAGGTCGTCCGCATCCCGCTTCAATGCTTCGTTCGGCGGCAGCCGGTAAATGACGTAATCGTCCGGCTGCTGGTCCGCCCTCCAAAAAATGATATTGCCGTTATCGGTCGTCTGCCGCAGGCTAAGTTCTTTGAAGATTAGCTCAAAATGAACAGCTATCCGCGATCCCATTCGCCCGATCCCCCAGCCCAGTAATACTCTTTTGGACAAAAGGTTTTTACTCACAGGCGCTTCGATGGCAAGCACCTCATTGATTTGTGATTTGATCGTTTCCCGGAAGCCGTAAAGAAAGAAATCTTCCGAACTGGTGCTCCGAACGACCTGCACATTGGCGGCCTCATAGTAGCAGGTTTGTGTGGCCGTTATTTTCGTTTCCTTGAATGCGAACGGTATGTTTTCTTCAGGAACAGGTTCGGCGATTGGCTCTGGTTCCGGTTTAATCCCTTGTTCTGCTTTATGGATGGCCGCCAAAATTTCCTGGATCACTTTGTCAGGATTTTCCCACCATTCCGTCGACCACACTTTCATCACGTTCCATCCCAAGCTTTTTAATACACCCGGCTGCACGATCTCGCGGTCATCCGGCGTCTTAGCCGCCATGTAGGTATGTCCATCGCAAAGCACCGCCAGCAAATATTGATTCGGGTAATCGGGATGGACGACACCTATATCGATTTTGTAGGAAGAACATCCAATATTCGTGTGTACCTTATAACCGTGTTTGCGGATTCCGTCGGCAATAGAAGCTTCTATGCCGGATATAAAATTACCTGCTGCCATCAGGTTGCTGGGAAGTGCCTGCCTGCCTTTTTCGGCATAGGCAAGAAACGCCTTTAAACCCGCAACTCCTTCCGCATTGCTGCGGTTCAGGTCAATGTGATCCGCCCTCAAAGTGGAGAAGACCTGCATTTCATAGCGCGCCCTGGATACCGCGACATTCAGGCGCCGCCAGCCGCCTTCCCGGTTGATAGGGCCAAAGTTGAGCCCTATTTTACCCGCTTCATCCGGGCCATAACCTATCGAAAACAAAATAACATCCCGCTCATCGCCTTGTACATTTTCCAGGTTTTTAACAAACAATGGCTCTTCGCCCTCATAGGCAATTCTTTCGAGGTCAGGGCGAAGCAGGAAAGTTTCCGTCAGCAGGTCTTCGATCAGTGACTGCTGTACCGAACTGAAAGTCACGACACCTAACGACCTTTTGCTTAATTGAGGGTTGGATAAGCGGTAGATGATATAATCGACGATGGCCCTGGCTTCAAAGCGGTTTTGCTTGGTTTTACCCCGGTCATAAAAACCCTTGACCTTGACCAGTTTGACTTTAGTGGCCAGGTCATCGGTAGAGGGGAAGGTCTGCAGGCTGTTTTCGTAATACATGGCATTACTGAAGGCAATCAAGCTCTCATGCTTGCTCCGGTAATGCCACAACAGATGATGGGAGGGCATCGAAAGCGCCAGGCAGTCATCCAATATGCTTTCCAGGTCCTCTTGTTCGACATTTTCCTCATCAAAGTTATTCGTCGAAAAGAAGCTGGTCGGTGGCATTTGTTTCGGATCGCCTACTACGATCAGGCTGTTTCCCCGCGCGATCGCGCCGACGGCTTCACAGGTCGGCATTTGAGAGGCTTCGTCAAATACGACCAGGTCAAATTTGGCGGAACCGGCGTCAAAGTACTGGGCAACCGATATGGGGCTCATCAGCATGCAAGGTGTCAGCCTTGGCAGCACATTCGGGATCAGGTCAAAAAGTTTCCGGATGGGCATCGCGCGGCCATTATTCCGGAGGGTCCGTTGTAATAGCCCTATTTCCGAACTTTGTGCCGCTTCCTGTGTAAATGACGGCGTTCTTGCTGCCAGCCTTGCATACAGTTCTTCACGGGTCAGTTTTTCAAATTGATCGCTGAGTTCCCTGAATTTCCTAATCTTTCCTTCAAACAACTGGCCATGAAAACCGGAGAGCGCCGGGTTATTTTCAATGATGTGGTCTGCGATGGATTTATAGAGGCCTTTTTTATAACTGTCAAAAACCTGGCCGGCTTGCAGTTCGCCTTCTTCAAATGCGGTAATCAACGGGGCTAATCCGCTGTCGAGCAAAAGTTGCCTGGTGGTCGTATAAGTAAACCAATCCTTGAGTGCATCCAGATGTTTTAGCCAGGTTTCGCATTGCTGCCGGATGTCATTTATATCGGTCCCCAAAAGCGCCTGAAGTTTTTCGCGGTAAGTTTTTAACTGGCCGGAAAGGGCGATAAAATTTCGAAATTCCGGTTCGTGTGCACGCAGGTATGCGCCGCTTCCTTCTTTTAAACGACCTGCAAAACCACCACGCCAGTTACCGATTTGATCCAACCCGGTCAGTTTCGTGGCGGCCCGGTTCATGGCGATAAAGGAGTTGCTGACCTTGATGAGTATATCCCAGTCAGGCTCACCATTCTTCCATAGAAAACCAGCTAAAGCGGGTAAGTAATTTGCAGCATCAAGGATAGCCTGTTCATTTTGATAGGCGATAATCTTGTTTAACAGGCCGGGGATTTCCTCATTTACAAAATTTCCGGAAGGGGATTTGGATTTTAAAGATTTTACGATGGCCCGCTGCTTGATCCATTTGGGCAGGAACCATTTTTGACCGGCGATCCCCCAACCGGCCAATACTTGTTCGGCGGGGAACTCCAGTATGTTTTTCGTGAAGGTCTGCAATAGGGCTGACCGCAAAACGTCGCGCTCTTTTCCATGACCGGCCACGCCGATAACCTTTGCCAGCGTCTGCTCCAAAAATTCGGTCGTTAGAAACGTAGGAGGGGAGTCCGGCATTTGCAGGAGTATACCAATGAGTTCCCCCAGCACATCTGTTTGGTCGGCCAGGTCGCCGCTAAAACCCAAAGCAGCTGCAACAATACCCAGTGATTTTTCGACCTGGGATAGAAGTACCAGCGTTTGTTCCATCAAAATTTGCGCGTCTGCTTTTATCTGCTGGCTGTAGGCCTGCAAATGGATGGCTTTCAGCGGATGGTGGGCCGGATCCGGGATAATCGCTGCAACTGTTTCCAGTTCACCGGCAAGGTCATCCCATTGCGTAATCTCCCGCGCATTCAAATTTCCGGTCTCTGCACCAGAAAAATAGACCGCGTGTGCCGTTTTTTCCAGTTCCGCATAATTGCAGAACAGCTCAAAAAGGGTGTAACCTCCCGCGTTTTTGCGGTGGAGCGCTTCCACGTAAAGATTTAATTCATTTCTGACCGCCAGCAACCTTTCCGCAGTGGCCAGGAAATTCTCGGGGCTGTCTTTTTTGATGACCTCCGTTGCTTTTTTTAACTGGGCAAGCACATCCGATTTCTTGGATTTGTTGGAATGCAGCTCCAAACAAAAATCACCTATACCAATCGCCTGCAACCGCTTCTGCACCACTTCCAGTGCCGCCTTTTTTGCGGACACAAAAAGCACCTTTTTGCCGCTATAAAGTGCGTTGGCAATGATATTGGTGATCGTTTGTGATTTGCCGGTGCCAGGAGGGCCATGCAACACAAAACTTTCGCCGTTAGCGGAACTGATAACAGCCCGCAGCTGCGATGAATCAGTGCTGATCGGTAAAGCCAGCTCCCCTGGGCTAATGTTAAGGTTGGCAACTTTATCCGCCGTTTCAAGTTGTAATTTGCCGGTGATCAGGCTGGCTACTACCTTATTTTTAGCGAGCTGGGCGGAATTATTATGGATGTCGTTCCACAAAATAAATTTATTAAACGAAAATATGCCTAATAACGCCTGATCTTCGACATCCCAGCGGGGCTGGGACATGATGGCTTGCCGCACCGTGTTCAGGATACCCCTGACATCCACGCCGCTATGGTCCTTTGGCAGGGTCTCCAGGCCGCCGATACCTATGCCAAAATCCTGCCGCATCATTTCCAGCAAGGTGATATTCAGGATCGTTTCTTCTTCCCTGGAGCGAATGACATAACCTTTTTGCGCTGACTTGCGAATGATCTCTACAGGCAGCAACAGGATAGGGGCGAACCTTGGCCGCTCACTGGCCGGCGTTTCGTACCATTTGAGTAAGCCGATCCCTACATACAGGGTATTAGCACCATTTTCTTCCAGGGACAAACGGGACACCCGGAAGATGTTGGTCAGGTTGATATTTAGCTCTGCTTCCGTTAAATAGGTCCTCAAGCGCTGCTGCGTCATTTCGTGATTGACCAGGTCAGCAACCGGATCGGAAGTATTGACCGCCTGGTAAATACCCGCGTCCCTTGGTGTATTGCTCCAGTCTGATGGTTTGGCTAAGATTTGAAACTCCTTGCCTTCCGCAAGTGCGTCTTCCAGTTTACCCGAATTGACTGATATAAATTGAATAACGCTTTTGGTCATTCTCGTATTCAGGAGCGTATTCCTGAGCGTAAGGTCCAATAATTTCCGCTCCCACAATTGTTGTTTTGAAACAGCTATTTTATCTGTGTACCCTGGTTTATTGTCCAGGGTGATCTCCTCTGGCGCATATTCAGGCAGGGCCGGATTCTCTTCATATTTTATTTCCCATCCCTGTGGTCCAGGGATCCTGATTGGTAAAGGACGGACGCCTCCGAAACGCGCCCGTTTCACATCAACAAAAAGTTGAAAATTCATGGTTTCCATCATTTTAGCGTCTGCGGATTGAACTGCTTTGTCAAATGACGGATGATTGCCCGCGTTCATGCAGGTGGATTCCAAAACGACGATATCGTTTATGCCCGCCGCCGTTCTTTTTGTGATCAGGGAAGGGTCGTCATTTACAGCGTCCGGAAAAGACTCGTCGACCAGCCAGGCGCCGGCAAAAGCATGACCTTTGATCATCACGATCAACGGGTTGATGCCGACAGCTTCCAAACAGGCGCTGTAGAGCAAAGACAGGTCGAGGCAACTGGCCAGCTTTTGCGCCAGGATAGCATCGGTCAGGCGGACCCGCTGGCCTGTTTCTTCGAAACTTGCCGGCACAGGGCAATAGATTAAATCCAGGCTGGCAATGGCTTCATATAAAGCAGCCATCTGTTTTTTTACCCGGTCCGGGTTCCGGCTCTGGTAGGCGTTAAAAGAAGGATCGCCCGTCCATGTCATCATTAATGTTGACGCGATACGAATAATATGAGGGATCTCGGGATGATTAGGCGTAATAAAGGCGGCAATTAATTCCGGCACAGACCCTGCTCCGTTCCATTGATCACAAGCTAATAAGTCAATTTCGTATACCGATTCCAATAGTATTTCGTCTACGGCCTTGATCTTTAAATGCAGGCGGCCGCTGATCCTTTCGGTTAATTCCGCCAGGAATTTTGGCGACAGATTGATGGCTACGGCGCCAAAGCTGAAGCTTTCTTCGGGTTTTAGTAGTTCAATTTTTGCGATCCACGTGATGGCAAAGTCGGGCTCAGTACTGATTTCTACCGAAATATTTTCAAGTATTGAATCGCTTACATTGGTAATTAACAACCGTTTAACAACAGGAACATGGTTCTGCTGCATGGCGAAATTGATGACCGGCGCGAGAATTAAATCGATGGCTATTTTTGACAAGGCTTCACTGTCCATAATTGGAGTCAAATTAGCAATAATTTACTGATTCATGGCATTTAAAGTCATTTTACCTGTGCAGAGCGGATAATGTACGCAACCGTAGAATTCGCTGAATACGCCCCTTCGCTTGATCATGATACCATTGCATTCCGGGCACCTCTTTTGCTGCATTACTCCTTGACTTGAATTGATCATTAGCAATTCTTCCACGAATTTACTCGGATTCGATTGATCGTATAACAGGTAATTCTGATGGCGGGCCCTGGTGGTTGCCACATAAAATAAACGGCGCTCCTCGGCATTGTCAAATTTATCACCCTCATGTAGCACCGCATTCAAAATCGGATCGTCTGCGATTTCCGAAGGGAAACCATACACGCCCGAATCAATATCGAGCAGGATTGAAAAGTCAGCGGTCAAACCCTTAACACTATGCGCGGTGTAAAAGGTCAACTTCAACGTTGGGAAATCATGCTTAAGCTGTGGCAGTGTATCAGGACAGTTGCCATGATAGCGGCCAATAAGAAAAACAACGGCATCCGGTTGCATGACTTTGATCGCTTCGAGAATGTGTTTGATACATTCATGTTTGATGGCTTTTTTCCTTGGGAGATGATGACCCGCTAAATCAAGGCCGTGGAATACAAAGGACGGCTGTTTCGCAACACTGATAGCCGATAATGTCTTTTTGAGTTGTGAAGGGTTTTTTTGAATGAAGTCACTGGTCGTCTTTAATATTTCATCATTAAAACGGTAGGTTTTCAAAATGGCCGACTGGCTTGTGAAACCGAAATGCTCACCAAATTCCGTGATGATGGAAATGTCGCTCCCGGAAAAACGAAATATGGACTGCCAATCATCACCAACAGTGTACAGTTTGGCTTCGGGGTTTTGCATGCGCAAACTTTTTAAAAGTTCATAGCGCCCGAGCGACATATCCTGGAACTCATCGACGAGGATATATTTGTAGGGTTTGTTATAATCGCGATTTCTAATGTGTTCACTGGCCAGGTTAATCATATCGTTAAAATCGATCGCATTTTGTTTTTTCAGTTCCCGCTGGTATTCGTTGTAGAGTGGCGTGAATACCTCCATGAAGACTTTTAGCCTTTTGTCTATTAGTGGCACTTTGATATCTGCAGGCTGCTTGCCATTGGATTTTAGCAGCCCTAAAAACGTGTATACCAGGCCGATAAAGCCCTCGAAATGCCGTGAAGACGCTATGATTTCCTGCAGCTCTTCCGGGGTGCGCTCTTTGAGTTCAGCGCCTAACTGCTCAAGCCTTTTTCTTAAATTTTGCAGCAAGGTATTTTCCTTGTTCTCATAGGAATAGGTTTTGATGAGCTTGGTGCCGTATTTTTGATGGATTGCCTCTTTCCATAAGATCCCGGCATGATAGGTTTCCCGGCCGGTTTTGTGCGGATGTTTAGCGGTGAACCATTTTGGAACGTCCCCGTTGCGGTCGATTCCATAGTGCTCATGCCATATTTCATATTCAGGGAAGTAAAAATCGGGTTGGTAACTTGCAAAGTTGGCATGCCGGTCTTCCGGCATTAAGGGATAATGTTTTTGATATTCGTAATCGATTTTAAAGAGACAAAGGAAGTTGCAGATCTGTAACTCTTCCTTGCTGTTGACGACCTTCCCGTCTAAGGTTTCGTTTTCAAAGCTTCTTTCATATTTGAGAAACTCGTTCTTGTCTTCAAAATCAAATTCGTCCCGTTCCGGCCTGCTGAAGAAGGCGATAAAATTGATGGCTTTTTTTTGAAAGTCAGGATCGTTCATGAATAACTCATTAAAGGCTTTTTGCAGAAAAACTTTTGCGGGTACGTCTTTTCCGTCGAAGGCCAATAAAACTTCCCGTGGAGAACACGATCTCGTCACAAAATAACCAAAGCTGTTGAAAGTCTTTACCTGCAAATTTTCCGCGCCAGGAATGGCCCTGCAGAATTGGACACATCGTTTATACATTTCATCCACCGCATTGTTCGTAAAGGAAATGATCAAAAGGTCTTCGGGTTTGGCAAGCCCTTTGGTTAGTAAATAGGCGACCTTGGCGCTGATGGTTGTTGTTTTACCTGTCCCCGCACCGGCTATGACCAAATTGTTATCTTCATCACGTACGATCGCTTCGACCTGGTCATTGGACAGGGGGTAAGTTTCAAGCGATTCAAATAGATAAGCATACTTTTCAGCTTCGCGTTTGACAAAAAGGTCATTATATGCCGTTCTTTTTTTGGTCAGGTTCTTATAGGTATTTAGAAACCTGGTAATCAGCTGGCTATCCAAATCCGCTAAGCCTACTTCATTATAAAAACCGGGAATAGCTTTGACCAGTATGGATTCTGCCTGCGCAAGTTGCTGCTCCTGGAAATTTGAAAAATAATTATCATAATTCGTCAGCAGGTCGAAGTCGGCGACCGCAATGGCGATATTCGGTAACAGGGTTTGCAGTTTCTCTTTGGCCTTTTTGTTCCGGACCCATTTTATCCATAGATACCCAATGCCCAATATTGAAACGCAAAGAAGAATGACGGTTAAAGGTTTAATGCCATTTAGTTTATCTTCTTTCATTTGCCGGGCAAAGGTTGACCGGCTGAATTTAAAGTAAATATCCGAAATATTGAAAGAATGTGCTTAAACGGATATAAACGTTTCTAAATGTGTAAAACAGGCCATATCCAATTTGTACGAGGCACCTTTGTACCGGAATCAGCGCGATGGGATTTTCCGTCGATTCGTCGTATTTTGACATCATGAAACAGCACGGGAGTGTTAGGGGAAGCGCGGCTGCAATTTCACCAGTCAAATGCCCAAAACACAATTTTCACGTTATCTACCACCTCGAATAATAAACGCAGCTAAATTAGCAGCGATGACACCAGACGAACTAATCACCAAGAAAGACCTGGAGCAGTTTAAGCAGGAATTATTTGCCCTATTGGCTCCTATAACAACAGGCCAAACCTTAAACGCCCAAAAGTGGGTCAAAAACGAAGACGTCAAAAAGATCTTAAAAGTTTCCGGCGCGACGATCCAGAACCTGCGTGTAAACGGTTCGCTGCCATTCACCAAGATCGGCGGGCTTTATTACTATAAACAGGAAGATATCGATATCATGTTAAGCGGCCCTGAAAAAAAAAGCCCATCGAAACGATCAGCCCTGCGCAAAAACAAACCTTCAACGTAAGCTTCTACCTCAGGCCATCCAGAACAAAAGACAAACCCGAATCTCAAATCTATATCCGGGTCAGGGTCAACGGACAACGCGAAGAATTCTCGACCCAGCGCCAGTGCCTTCCCCAGGAGTGGGACAATAGCATCCAGCGCATGCGCGGAACCCGCGAAACGCCCCGGTCGGTCAACACCTGGCTTGATACGCTTACGGGTAGGGCCTACGAAGCCAGGCAGGAACTTTATTCGGCGGGCAAAGCATTTACCGCCACGGACGTCCGCAAAATTATGCAAGGGGAGGAGCTTCACCCGGTCAAAAGACTATCCGATATTTTTGATTATCAAACCGAGTTCATTTCCTCGCTCATCGGCCACAACTATACCTATGGCACGCTCCGTAAATACCGCAGCACCTACCGCTCCCTAAAACGATACATGTTAAAAACCTTCAGCGTTGATGACATGCGGCTGGACCAACTTGATTTTAAATTTATCCGCGATTACGAGGCATTCTTGCGCACCGAATACAAATGGGTCAATAATACCGTGGCGTCTACCGTGCGCCGTGTCAAAACGGTCATCCGGCTGGCCATGGACCTCGGCTGGCTGAACCGCAATCCTTTTATCGCCATGAAACTGAAGGTAGAGGAAGTTTACCGTGATTTCCTGACCAGTGAGGAACTGAGCCGGATAGCGGCCAAGAACTTTAAGCTCCGGCGCTTGAGCACGGTGAGGGACTTGTTTGTTTTTAGTTGCTTTACGGGCTTGTCTTACGCAGATACGGTCAAGCTTGAACTGGACGATATCGTCACCGGAGAAGATGGGGAGCAATGGCTGCAAACGCACCGGGAGAAAAATAATAACCGCGTCCGGGTGCCCTTGTTGCCGCCGGCGCTGAAGCTGATCAGGTTGTACCAGGACGACCCCAGGCGGCAGGAGAATAAATTATTTCCTTCGATCAGCAACCAAAAGGCGAATGCTTACTTAAAGGATATCGCTAAGGCGGTTAATATTAAAAAGAAACTGACCTATCATGTGGCGCGGCACACCTTTGCTACCACGGTGACGCTGACGAATGGGGTGCCGATCGAAACGGTCGGGCAGTTGCTGGGGCACAAGAGCATCAAATCCACCCAATTGTATGCGCGGGTGACGGATACGAAAGTCAGGATGGATATGGGGCCGCTGAAAGCACGTTATGAAGGGCAGGAACTGAGTTTGGAGACCGAGTTTGATTAAGGGGGATAGTTAAAGCATTTTCAACGTGATCCCGATAAGTCCGGTGAATTTTTCGAGGTAATATTGGATGGTCTTCAGCTTGAAATCATCCCAGTAGGGGAGCATCGGCGCCAGCACATCGTCTTTGTCCAATAACCTGTCTAAAACAAAACCATCAGTATCCCGCTGTTTTTCAGCAGCTAACCGCAGCGCCTCTTCATGGATCACGCCCGGAAAATTAGACAAGTATAGTAATTGAACCGCCACTTTATCCTGCACGTTCAGCCGCGGGATCTCTACGATCTCCAAAGCTTCCGAATCTATATCAGCCATGCGATCCGAAAGATCCGTGGATACCGGCGGCCCCAAGGTCAGGTCAACCATATCAAATAAGCCGGAGGATCTGGAAGCGAAGAACCTTTTGGTCCGGGCGTCATAATAATATTGTTCTTCACTTTTTACCGGCGCGGTCATCGCGTGGCAAAGCCAGAAGAGGTTGAAGCGTTCGATGTCTGTCATGGCCGGCTAAGCTACAAAAATCTTAGTCCAAGTAGCCTTTCAATACCCACATATGGGAACTGGCGCGAAGCCTGGCCAGCGCTTTATCCTTAATCTGCCTCACGCGTTCACGTGTCAGGTCGTATTTATCCCCTATCTCCTCCAGGCTATGGGCCTGCCCGTCACCCAGGCCGAAAAACAGGGTTAAAACGTCTCGTTCTTTCTCGCCCAGCGCCCGCATGCTTTGCGCAACCTCGATCGATAAAGATTCCGTCATCATATCCTTATCCGTCCCCGGTTCGGAACTTTGCAGCACATCCAGTAAAGTATTATCCTCTTCGCTTGAAAAAGGCGAATCATAAGAAATATGCCGGCCGGAATGGCCCAGCACATCGCTCACCTTTTCAACGGTGATTTCCAGGCTTTCTGCCAATTCTTCCGGCGTCGGCTGCCGTTCATATTGCTGTTCCAGCTGCGACGCCGCTTTGGCAATTTTGGAGAGATCCCCGACTTTGTTCGCCGGCAGCCGGACCATCCGGGATTGCTCGTTGATGGCCGACAGGATGGATTGCCGGATCCACCATACGGCATAGGATATAAATTTGAAACCTTTGGTTTCGTCGAAGCGTTTCGCCGCTTTAACCAAACCGAGGTTGCCTTCGTTGATCAGGTCACCGAGGGTCAGCCCCGAACTTTGATATTGTTTAGCCACGGAAACGACGAATCTCAGGTTTGCAGTGGTCAACCGTTCTAAAGCTGCCTGGTCGCCTTCCCGGATCTTTTGCGTTAAGATCACCTCTTCCTGCGGGGTAACCATCGGAATCTTTGCGATATCTGACAAATATTGATTCAACGACGCGTTCTCGCGATTGGTGATCGACTCACTAATTTTAAGTTGCCTCATTTATTAAATTTTAAAGTGTATGTTAAAGACTTGGTGCCTTACAGAGGGTATAGCTAGGTGTACTGGCGTTTGCGGTAGAAAGGTAGTATGAAATCTTTAACATACAAAGATAAGCACAGGCGCAAAAAATAGTGTTATTTAGATGTCATAACATGTAAAAGGTGGTTTTTCAGGTTGGTATCCAGGATTTGTTTCCAGCCATTTTCGAACCGGTGCCGGGCGAAATGAGGGTCGTTCGGAAAACTGGCAATGCCGGTATGGGTCAGCTTAAGTTTAGTGTTATTATTTCCTTCTTCAAATAACTCGAAGGTCACTTCCGAATAGCCGGGATAGTTTTTGTATGTCCAGCTATGGGCCAGCAGCCGGCCGGGTATGACGTTGGTTACCCGCCATTCTTTTTGATAAGGAGAACCATCATTGGTAAACACGAAGTCAAAACCGGCAACAGGTTCAAACTTTTGAAGCTGCGGAAAATACCATAAACGCATTTGCGCTTCCCCGGTCAATGCCTCCCATACCCTTTGCGGGGGCGCCTCGTAGATTTGTTCCATTTCAAAAGGCGTATCCATAGCTGTACGATTTAATAACACAGGGCTCATTTGGTTGACCAATGGCCAAATGATAGAAATCCTATTTTCTTCATGGATCAAAGTTAAGCATACTGCAACGCCGTGTGATCATCGTTTTGTCGAATTGACGGCAGGTTTAAGCCGCAGGCACCTTTCTGATTTTTTCTTGACGGAATGCGAGAAATGCGATGTTGTCCCCGCGTTACGGATCGGAAGCGGCATCTTTCACACAGCGGAGCTACGGCAATAGGCAGAGATGCCCGAACAAAACAAAAAAAGTTATCTACCACTTCAAGATCGTCTTGCCTTTATCTTGGCAGAAACATTTTGAAAATAAGATATGGCAATTGAACTGAAGCTATATTTACTGGAGCTGGCTGACAATAAATATTACGTAGGCCAGTCGGATGACCCTGAATTCCGCTTTGGCGAACACCTTGGAAGCAGGGGCGCCAAATGGACGAGGCGCTACAAGCCACTTCGAATAGCAAAAATACAAACTGTGACTGTGGAGAGCGTAAATGACGCGATGCTTTACGAAAATTGGATGACGCTACAGGCCATGGAGCGTTATGGCTGGGAAAATGTGCGAGGTGGGGACTTTCTGGTGCTGGAAACTTACCTGCTCAAAGAAAGGCTGCAACATATTTATGACTTTACCAGCAATAAGATCAAGTATTATGTTGCAGATAACCGTCGTTTCCTTTTTGGTGGCTCTGATAATTGGTTCATTTATGTATTGGCGTTATGTAACGGTCGTTTTTATATAGGAAGCTGTCAGCATTTGGGGAAGGCGCTGGGTGAACATTTTAACGGCAAGGGTATCGCCTGGACGAGGGAAAACCTGGTTATAAAGGTATTGGAATTAATTATTGTTAAACCGGGCACAGGAAGTCACCTCGAATTAAAAAACAGATTGTTGTTGGATTATATATTGCAATATGGATGGGAGAATGTTTTGGGTGGGCAGATGCCGAAAAGGGAACGATTTTTAGCCGGAAATTTGACGGAAAATAGGGTAGAAAAATAATCTCCTTTATATTTGGCTTTTCAAAAATAATGTCCAATTTAGTGTCTCTAAGCGGGTGAGTTTTCCACATTAAAGCAGCCGAAATAATCTGTAGCTATTTTGTAACTCAAAAACTGTAACTAATTTACAGTCAATTAGTTACAGTTTTTGTATCGGCAAATAAGCCTCCAAACATTTAATCTCACCCAAAAGGAAATTATCCTAATTTTCGATATTTTTTGGCGACTGCTTTGTCAGCAAAATAAATTATTGAAGTTTTAAAAGGAAATACATACTTTTAAACTCGTTCCTAAAAAAACCTATGAGAAAAAATATCGCGTTCCTGTCAATTGCAATAATATTTATTGCTGCTTGCAAAAAACAAAGCCATTTAACGGTGAGTACCGTTGCAGGCAGCGGCCTTATGGGTTCGGCAGATGGTAAAGGCATCGACGCTTCATTTTCAAACCTTATGGGTTTATGTTTAGATGAAAAGGGCAATATATATGTTGCCGATTCGCGTAACAATAAAATACGTAAAGTGGACCCAGAAGGCATAGTAACTACAATTGCGGGCAGCGGCAGCGTAGGTTCAGCTGATGGTAAGGCCATCGCCGCTTCTTTTTTTAGCCCCGTGGCAGTTGCTGCCGATAAAAACGGGAATGTTTATGTTGCGGACACGCATAATAGCCTCATTCGTAAAATAAATGGTGAGGGCTTGGTGACCACCTTTGCAGGAAAATTGCCAGTTGGAACGGATCCGAAGAAACCTATCCGGCCTGTATTTGATAACCCTATGAGCATCATAGCCGATACGGCAGGGGATGTATACATTGCGGATTGGATACATGATCAGATACGAAAGATCAGCCAGGATGGGAAAATTGCCACTATTGCAGGCACCGGCGATCCTGGTGCAAAAGATGGGCCTTGTATGTCGGCGACTTTCTATTTACCCGAGGGAATTGCGGCTGATAATAAAGGTAATTTATATGTATCCGATACCTATAACAACATGATACGTAAGATAAGTAAGGACGGGGTTGTAACTACCCTGGCCGGAAAACTTAAAAAAGGGAAGGCCAATGGCAAAGGCAGAGCGGCATCTTTTGCGCACCCGGCTGGTATCGCTGTTGATAAAAGTGGAAATATTTATGTAGCCGATTCAGGTAATAATCTTATCAGGATGATAAACCCTGAAGGTGTGGTAACCACGTATGCGGGCACAGGAGAACGGGGTAAACAGGATGGGGATGCCGAAAAAGCCACTTTTTACAGACCCGTCGGTGTAGCCATTGATACAAGCGGAAATGTGTATGTTGCAGATTATGAGAATAATTTGGTAAGGAAGATAAGCAAGTAGCAAAAACCGGCCGGCAATTATTGCTAATTCTTTTATTTCGTTATATTTATAAATATTTTAATGCCAATATAAAGCCTTTTATTTTTAATTAAATTAAAGAATAAATCCTTAAACCAATTTAAATGAACAAGTACAATTTCCTTCTTGTGACCTTCCTGATTACGGTTTGTCTTGGTTGCAAAAAAACGCCTGTACAAACAAATAACAACAATAATAACAATAACAATAATGGCGGCACACCTATTACTACGGTAAATACGCAACATATCTCAGTCCTTACGCAACATAATGATAATACCCGTGCAGGATTAAATAACCAGGAAACAAAACTTACAACGGCCAATGTTAATGCAAAACAGTTTGGTGAATTGTTTAGCCTGAGTGTGGATGATTATGTTTTTGCGCAGCCCCTCGTAGTTGGCAATTTGCCTATCAGTTCGGGCACTCACAATGTGGTGTTTATTGCTACCGTGAACAATTCGGTGTATGCGTATGATGGTGATAACGGGAAATTATACTGGAAAAAAAACTTTACGGTTACTGGAATGCGCCCGCCAAGTGCAAACGATATGAACTCCAGTTGGTGCAGCCCCTATAATGACATTCCCGGTAGTATAGGTATAATAGGTACGCCTGTAATAGATTCTGTAGGCCAAACCATTTACTTTGTGTCACGCAGTACTGATGGAACTACCTTTGTACAATACCTGCATGCTGTTAATATCCTTACAGGCAGCGAACAGGCAGGCAGCCCTGTAAAACTATCGGGCAGCGTAAGCGGTACAGGTGATGGCAGTGTAAATGGCGTAGTAAGTTTTGATCCAAGGCGAAATAATCAGCGACAAGGTTTGGCGCTTGTAAGCGGTGTAGTGTACATCTCATTTTCATCACATTGCGACTGGAACCCGTATCATGGCTGGATATTGGGCTATAACTCAAAAACATTACAGCAACAAACTGTTTATTGCGACACACCTAACGGAGAACAGGGTGGAATATGGGAAAGTGGTATGGGTATAGTAGCTGATGCACAAGGCAACTTGTATGTGGATACAGGCAACGGGACGGTAGGCACACCGGTTCCTTACACAGAGCCGGGAAATGGAACAGGCGAAAGTACTTCAAGCCCTAATCCGTCTGACCTCACTAACCGTGCGGAAACTGCCATGAAATTAACCCCGTCTGGCGCTACGTTGCAAGTAAGCAGTTTTTTTACACCTTCAAATTATCTTGACCTAAATATAAATGATCTTGATTATGGTGTAATGGGCACGTTCCTGATCCCTAACACCGCGTGTTACGTAACCGGGTGCAAAGATGGCAACATATATTTACTTGATAAAGATAACATGGGCGGATATTCATACAGTACTAATCAAATACTGCAAACTATCCCGCTTAACGTAACTATGCATTGCCAGCCGGCGTACTATAAAGGCAGCGCTAATGAATTTGTTTACATATGGTCGGAGGGTGATCAATTGCGCGCCTTTCCTTTTAACCGTGGTAATAATAATTTTTCATCCAACCAGATAGTTGCGGGCACCGGCGGCCCGACTGGGCCAACCGGCGTTGATATATCGGTATCCTCAAATGGGACGCTTAACGGAACGGGTATAGTGTGGGCATCGTATCCCATAGGCTCCGATCCCACCAGCGTTGCGCCGGGTATATTAAGGGCCTTTGATGCTAACGATATAACAAAGGAACTTTGGAATAGTAATCAGACCGTTGGCGATGGGGTAGGTTACTACGCAAAATTTTCATCGCCCACTGTTGCGGATGGGCATGTTTACCTGGCTACTTTCTCAAACAGCGTGAATGTATACGGGCTTAAATAAATTTAACAATATGGTTATTTTCCGGTAGGTTGAGCTACAGGCTCGTTAAGTTTATAATAAATACCCTTGTCGGTTTTTAAGCTATCCGTTTTTATTGGTGTGGCTGCTTTAAGACTTTGCAGATCTTCGCTTTTTTTCTTCCAGTCTTTCGGATATTTTTGTGCAAGTTGTACAGTGTCAGCATTATTGTAAAAAGACAGGATGTTTTTTTGAAGTGGAGCAGTGAGGTTGTTGAACTTACTGTCGGCAAGTTTATCCACCAGGTCGCCGTAAGTTTTATCACACAATCCATATTCACCTATCACGGTAGGTTTACCGGTATCATAATCAACATCTGGCAATGTTATCTGCCCATCGCGTAACTTTGCAAGCGCCTCATCATAGTGCACCAGCGTTGTATCAAAGCTTCTGATGAACAATTTCTCGCCCTGGGGGCCCACATCACGGAACCTGAGCGCTTTAAAAGGTCCAATTTTGGGGATAATCCTTATCAGGAATGATAAAACTTCAGCCTTAAAGCCTGGCTTTTGCCTTGCCGATCCGAATTCCTTGTTAAAGGCCTTTTTACTCATCTTATAATGGAAATTGTGCGCATTCGCGCTTGGGTTCTGTTTTTTTATATCATTTTTTTTAATCACCCATGCAGTACGCACAACGGTGGGCAACAGGCTTTTTACTGACCATCGGAATGTCCCAATAGCAAGATCAAGGTCGCCGAATACTTTATTTATATCCTGCCCATAGGTTTTTAAGAATGCCCGCTCAAGTACAGGTTTCGATACTTCAAATCCGATAAGGTCATGATAATCTTGTGAAGCATAGTTCCCTTTCGCAATTTGCAATACGTCAAATGAAATTTCGACCCGGCTATGTGAAGAATGATCCTCTTCATAGGTTACCACGTGCCCAAACTTTTGCTCTATTTTAGGGTATACAATGGGTACCGTAAGGTTTGTTGCAAGCGAATGGCCATACTTATCGCCCATATAATGGCACAATGATCCAAGAGCAAAAGCATATTCATCGAGATTTTGCGCTTCA
>Ga0207014_1123_pt1 | contig 17062 bp, 19 predicted proteins | sample Alteio_BWMinCont_56_FD_153495 | JGI IMG/M metagenome (GOLD analysis project Ga0207014, IMG submission 153495) | Enriched cells from forest soil in Barre Woods Harvard Forest LTER site, Petersham, Massachusetts, United States -... | ecosystem: Environmental > Terrestrial > Soil > Temperate forest >...
TTACAATCCCAGAAAATGAAATAGAAATAACTGCAAGCCGAGCAGGTGGCCCTGGCGGACAACACGTAAATAAAACCAGTACAAAAATTACATTACGTTGGAATGTCAAAGCAACAAATGCGTTAAATGAAGAGCAAAAAAACCGCGTTTTGCAAAATCTACAATCAGAATTAACACTTGATGGAGATTTAATAATTCATAATAATACAACACGCAGCCAGCAACAAAATAAAAAATTAGCATTAATTAAATTAGTACAAATTATAAAAAAAGCTCTTTACGTTCCTAAAAAAAGAATTAAAACTAAAATACCCAAAGAAACCAAGGAACGAATATTTCAAACTAAAATTCATAGGGGCAAAATTAAAAAATTACGAAATAAAAAAATTAATTTTGAATAAACATGACTTCAATGACTTTAAATCAACAAAAATTTTATGCCTCAATTCCAAAATCATGGCAAACTCCGTTAGAAAATGTTTGCAAAACTTCCGACATTGATGATCTTGTAACCTTTTTAAAAAGCAGAGAATCGCAGGGAGCAATAATTTACCCGCCAAAAGAAAAAATATTTGCAGCATTAAAAGCAACGTCTTTTCATGATGCAAAAGTTGTAATTGTTGGTCAGGACCCATATCATGGTCCAGGTCAGGCAAATGGATTATGTTTTAGTGTAGCAGATGGAATTCCATTTCCTCCATCTTTAAAAAATATTTTTAAAGAATTGAATAATGATTTAAAAATACCAATACCAAAAACAGGAAATTTAACTGCGTGGGCAAAACAAGGCGTGTTATTATTGAACTCAATTTTAACTGTTGAAGATGAAAAACCAGCAAGTCATGCGGGCCACGGTTGGGAACTTTTCACTGATATAATAATTGAAAAGTTAATTCAACGTGAAGAAGTTTTGGTACTGCTACTTTGGGGAGCGTATGCGCAAAAAAAAATACAAAATTTGCACATGCATTTTGACAAACAAAGACATTTAATTTTAACTGCAGCTCACCCTTCACCACTTTCTGCGTATAATGGATTTTTTAATCAGCACCATTTTTCAAAAACAAATGATTTTTTAAAAAAACATAATGTAAAAGAAATTAATTGGGGAGATTTATGAAAAAAATACAAAAAAAGAAAGTATCAAAATGAAAATTAAATTTTTAATTTTATTATCAATAATTTTTTTTAACAAATCTGAAATATCCCCGGAGTCAAAAATTTATGTGGCAGGTCACACGGGTCTAGTTGGTTCAGCAATTTTAAGACAATTAAAAGAATTAAAATACACCAACATTTTAACTAGAAGTTCAAAAGAACTGGATTTAAGAGATCAAAAAGCGGTAAATATTTTTTTTGAAAAAGAAAAACCGGAATATGTTTTTCTTGCTGCAGCAAAAGTTGGCGGCATAAAAGCAAATATGGATTACCCTGCTGATTTTATTTATGATAACCTGGCAATTCAAACAAATGTAATTCATGCGTCATTTAAATATAAAGTTAAAAAATTAATTTTTCTTGGCTCTTCCTGCATTTACCCAAGAATGTGCCCGCAACCAATAAAAGAAGAATATTTATTAACTAATGAATTAGAAAAAACAAATGAATGGTATGCTTTGGCAAAAATTGCAGGACTTAAAATGTGCCAGGCATATGATAAACAATATGGAACAAAATTTATTTCATGTATGCCAACAAATTTATATGGTCCGAATGATAACTTTGATCTGGAAACTTCCCATGTTTTGCCTGCTTTAATTGCAAAATTTTATAATGCAAAAAAAAATAATGAACAATCAGTAACAATTTGGGGTACAGGAAGCGCAAAAAGAGAATTTTTGCATGTTGATGATATGGCAAAAGCAGTAATTTTTTTAATGAATAATTATGAAAATAATATGCCAGTAAATATCGGCACAGGTGAAGATATTTCAATAAAAGATTTAGCAATTTTAATTAAAGATTTAATTGGATTTAAAGGAGAAATTGTTTTTGATTCAACAAAACCAGATGGCACTCCAAGAAAATTGTTAGATGTAAGATTTATAAACAATTTGGGATGGAAATCTTCAATTTCTTTAAAAGATGGAATTCAGAAAACAATTGATTGGTATATAAACAGCAAAGTAATGTGAAAAAATTCAAAATAAGCATTTGAATACAACCAAACAACAACTTCTTTTTTTTGTCTTTATTAAATCAATTAGAAATTTGTTTCTATATTTGCCCAAATTCCCCACTGATCAAATGCGTTTCTATCATGTGAGAATTCATATGAAGCTGCTAATCCAATATTCACATCTTTACATATTGCATCATATGAGAGCCCTAAATAAAACTTGTGCGTTAAGACTCTTGGGTGGCTAGCTGAAGCAAGATTTAAATTGTCTAATGTCAATGGAATAAAAGTCAAAGAATCATCAATAATGCCTAAACTATCAAAATCAGTTGGGGGACATGCATCTCGGAAACATAATTTTTCACTTTGTCTCCACCAAAGATTATAACCAAGTTCTGCATGACATCTGCAATATTGTAGATGCGAAGCTAGCCAGAAATTTATTACACCTCTTGGCGTAACATCTAAATTCAATGTTGTAAGATTAGTCGCCGGAACCGCCGGTGATGTACTGGTAAGTGTACTAGCCGCAGTAAATCTTGTAAGCGGGCCAGCATTAAAATCTAATGAGCGTAATTCACATCTTTTAATTAAATATTGATAAGAAAAATCACTTAACAAAGTTACAGATGTATTTTCACATTTATAAATATTTTTTGCTGCATTAAGGCCTGCACCAAATCCCCAGTGTCCTCTTCCTACTAATGGCTCAAATAAAAACTCTGCTGACGGTCTAGATGCAATTGGCATTAAAACTGAACCATATATTCCTAAATAGCCATTTTTATCATTTGCATTATTTGTAAAATATTTAAGATGGCCTAATTTTAATTCAATATCATCAAATCCAACATTCTTTAAATCACCGGTAGATAATTTTCCATATTGCAGTAAGTTACTAGACAAAAAACAAAGAGGAGTACAATCAGTAGCACTAACTGTACTTAAAAGTGTTTCTTTTGCATGTAGATTATGCGTTGCCTGATATATCGCAAATTTTACATCTAACCAAATATTAATACAAAAACAAAAATCTTGATGATAATCAAAATAAACACCGCCAACTTTTCTTTCAGGCTTTATACATATTATTGATTCAATAGTTGCAGCATTAGCAGGTGTAGTAGTATCTGCATTTCCTGAAAAAAAAGTAACCACCAATATTTTTGCGGGACTGTTCAAAAAAAGCCCCTACGGCAATATGAATTTTTTCATCTTTACATTCAGAAGCATCAGGTTGAAAATATTGGCGGTAATAGTTGTATTGATTTAATCCAAGAAAAAAACTTACATCTTCAATTATTGAACGAGGTCTAAAAAATGTTTGTGTATTTGTAGAGCAATCTGAACTTGCGCATACTTTACAATCACTAAATAAAAAGTCTGATTGATTTAAAATTAATAAACAAAAAAAACTTAAAAGAAATTTCAAGAATTTCTTCATCATATCTCCTTTTAATTAAATTTTTATTAGATTACATATCATAAAAGAAAATTGTCAATGTTTTTTCGACATCAATGCTTGACACTAGATATTTTTTTATGCAAATATTGAAACTTATAAATAGTTTTTTGATATTATGTTATTAAAAAAAGGAGATACAATGAGATTTTTAATAAGCAAAACCAAAATGGTATCAATTATTTTCAGCTTAATGATTTTGCTTTTCGATCGACAAATAATAGAAGGTGGCAGTTGCTGTAATTCAAGCACTGTGGCGGCTAGTTGTAGATTAGTTCTTAATCGCTTTGGATTATTAGGACCAGTTGGCGCAGCTGGAGCAACTGGTGCAGCAGGGCTAATTGGTTTAATTGGACCACAGGGTTTAGCCGGGGTCACAATTGCACAATTTGCAATGTTCTATGGTTTAACTTCTGGAACAGGAAATCCGGGAACAACGGATTATGCCGCAACAGTTGCAGCTGGTGCGCGAGTACCTTTTCCACGCTCTGGGCCAACCAATATACCAGTAACAGGCATTGCTAATATAACTAATATTGACGGCTCAAGTTTTAATTTGCCTGTTGTAGGAACTTACGAAGTTACTTTTAGAGTTCAAACCACAGAGCCTGGTCAATTACAGCTTGAACTTAATGGTCTTGGTATAGCTTATACAACTGCTGGTAATCAGAATGCTCCTGATGGCGGTCACGAAATTGTTGGTAATTCATACATCACAACAACCGTACCTAATTCTGTATTGGCTGTAATTAACCCTCCGGGTAATTCACCTGCGCTTACCATTACTCCTGCAGATGGTGCGAGTACACATGCAAACGCTCAAACAATAACGATTAAACAAATTGCTTAATTTATAAATACATTTTACAAATTCGTGGCGCCTAATGAATGCTTGGCGCCATGATATTTTAAATTGATAATTAAAAAATAAAAATGTAAAAAGATGGAATTCAAAAAACAATTGATTGGTATATTAAAAACTTAGAAATAAAAAAGAGCCCATAATCCAATGAGCTCTTTAATAAATTTAAAATTATGATCTTTTACAATATAAATAAGGCGCTACTGGTCCACCAGTTTGGCAAGTGACATCGTAAAAAGCATATTGGCAAGTGCCGTGAATAGGTATTTTTTGATACCCAGGATAATTGTATTGACATGCAGCGTTTCTAGTGCGTCCGACACAAACTTCAACAGCTGACTTTGGAAGACATTGTGCATTTAATTGAATATAAGAAAGAAAAGTTAATAAAATTAATAATAGCTTTTTCATTAGAAACTCCTTTTTTAAATTAACCTATAACTATTTATTTGCCCTACAAACTAGTGGTCCGCCAGTTAAATTGCCTTTTTTACAAATTCCTTGTCTTTCTTCGCCTGAATTTGAAGGATAACTGCATTCATCTCCTATTTCTTTATCTTTGCATGCATCAATTCTTGGTGTACCACGCTTTGCATTTAATTCAAATATGCACACAAAAGCTAATAACATTAAAAATAGTTTTTTCATTAGAACTCCCTTTTTTTATTTAATAAAATATCTTATTAATTCTAATTGTAATTTAAATTTGATATAAAAATCTATATTTTTAAATTTTTGCTGGAAAAATAGTTTAAATAAAGGAATTTTAATGAATTCAGGGAAAGTAATAAATCGCACTAAAAGTTTTTCTAAGCAGATCTTTCTGTGGCGTCTACAACCTCTTGCATTTGACTTTCAAATTCTCTTGCTGCTGCAAGTCCATTTCTAACTCCAATACAATCGAGATAGTTTTTATTGGGATTCGGATTTTCAAAATAAATTGTACCTAGAGCTTGATTGTAGATTTTCACATGATTTCTGCCTGCTCTTCTCGATTTTTGCACCAACACGTTTAATCTAAAATATTTAAGATCTTTAGACATATCGAAACTGCCAATTAAAATATTTCCTTTTTTTTCTACTCCACCGAGATTATAATTTATTGCATCTTTATGAAAAAAATCAAAATTGATTTCATTAACAAAGATCAATTGATGAGATTTTAATTTTATAAGAAATGTTACTTTATTGTCATTATCGTCTGCCTCTTGAAATACAGACTTTTCACGTGGTTGTTTAACTGCAAACTCAGCTTTAATTGTTTGAAAATTATCTTTATTGTTGCGTAATTGTGCTATTAAATTATCATTTTCAACTTTCTTTAATTCTACTAATGAATAATTATCAAAAATATTATCACCAAAAGCTTCTATCACATTTTTATCAAATGCATATTGTGCAATTATTTCATTTAGTTCAGGAGGAAGATTACCAATTCTATCTAACTCATCAAAAACAGATTTATTAATTACTTCTCTTGGACCTACATCTCTATTATTTGTTGTCTCTCTAGATTCGGTGGCATCATTGGATATTTCTGGTTCCAGTTCCATGGTTCTAATATTCAGAATTAAGATTAGAGAAATTAGCAAAAGATAAAGTTTTGATTTCATAAAATAACCTCAATTTTAAAAAATAGCGTATATATAAAATAATTATGGCTATAATTTACAGTTTGTCAATATATATAAAAAAGATTAGATGTTTTCTCTTAGAAAAGTTATTAATTTACAATAAGAAATTCTTTTGGTAAAAGCGAAGGACTAAAATCTTTATTTACATGTAAATCAGTTACTTCTTTAAAATCATCCATATTAAATTTAGTTGCTTTTAAATTTTTAGTTTTATTGGGAGATTTAAAATATTCATTAATAATTGTTAAAAGATTTATATCCTGTGAATTTACAATTTTTTCTAAATCTTCAAGAAAATAATTTTTCACAAAATATTTTTCATTAAATTTTAAAATCATTGTATCTAAATCCATTGGTACAAATTTTGTTGGAATAACCATATCACCGGATTTTAAATTTGGATTAAAACCTGCAACTAAACTTATTGAAATTACAATATCAACATCTTCATAATCATTTAACGTTTGTGGCGCTGAACCATATCTAAAATTTATGTTTATGTTATTTGGTAATTCATAAATAAATACTTCAAGTGGTAATTTTCCTGGTAATTTTTTATAACTATTAAATTCAGGATAAGCTTTGCAAATTATCTCATTTAAAAGATTAATATATTTAATTCCGGATTTTGGCCTGTGAACTTGCACAACAATTTTTACATTTTCATTATTTTTTTTGTTACTTAAAATATGAGCATTATCAATACAATATTTTAAGAGCGTTATATGAACAAAATAATTTTGTAATTCATTATAATCATTAATTGCCGATTCTTTTAAATCAAATTTCTTATTTTTGGACATAAAATCAAATTCAATTCCATCAATGTAAGGTTTATCTAAAACTGTTGCAACATTAAACCATTTTTGATTTTTGTTTAATTTTTTTGGAATAGTCCCGCCTTCAATATTTAAAACATCTGCCCATTTATGAATTTGATTTAATTGAAATTTTTCAGAATTTAATTTAGTGAATGATATATTAAGAAGCGCAATTAAAAATATTTTTTTCATTTTAGTCCTTGAAAAATAATTGAAAAAAATATTTTCTATCGAATTAATATTTTTTGCAAACAATTTAAAAATAAAAAGCGGCAGAAAATAATTTTCTACCGCCTTTTATTTTTGGTTAACTAAATTTAATTGGTTATATTCATTCCCAAGTTGTTATAAATATTGTTAATCAATGTCCATTGTGGTGTTTCTTTTGCTAATGTCCAAAGAGAAACCCCACCAAAATTCATATTTTGCAGATATTGAACTTTTGCTGCTAGAGATTGTGGATCATCATAAGAAATAAATTGTTTTGAGCTATTGTTAAATAAATATGGTACCTGACATTGTGAATCCCAATATCTTGTATAAGTTGGTAGATATCTATTTACAATATCATAATATGAAAGTGTTCCTGGTTGATTTGGATCAGTGCCATCACCATCTCCTGCATAAGAAGCATATAAACCATCAGTAGTTGATTGCACTCCAGAAAATGAATGGCCATATAATGGCATACCTAAAATTAATTTATTAGTTGGAACTCCAGCTTGCACATACTGATTCATTGCGCTTTTAACGTTAAATAATGGATCACCTTGTTGCGTTTGATTTAATGGCGCGTTATGACCGGTTATTGGATCCCAATCACCATGGAAATCATAACACATTACGTTCATCCAATCGACGTAATTAGAAAGTTGGCTTATTTGCATGTTTGCAAAATTTTGATATCCGGCAGGCGCGCAAATTGATAATAATAATGAACTTTTTGGAGTTTTACCTTGTGCTTGGTACATTGTTGCAAGGGCTTGAGTATTTTTTAATGCAGCATATAATTCCTGAATTAAAGTTGTGTAATTTTGTACGTCTTGTGGTTGACCGCCGTTTGGTGCATATGCAGGATATTCCCAATCAATATCAACGCCATCAAAATCATAAGTTATGCAAAGATTTATAACACTATTTATAAACTGTTGTCTTAAACTTTCAGTTGCAGCCAATGTTGAGAATTTTGCTGCCGGAGGACCTTCATTTAAAATTGTCCATCCGCCAATTGATATCATAGTTTTTAAATGAGGATATTGCTGTTTTAATTGTTGCAATTGTGTCAAGTTTCCGCCGTTATATTGTGTATCAGAATAAACATCAAAAAGCGATGCAGCATAAGAAATTACATTATGATTTGAATCAGAAGTGTAAGGTTTTGCAAATGCATAATTAACATGTGTTAATAAGTTTGCCTGAATATCAGAAACCTGAAAACTTTGGATATAAGGTTTTGCATAAATCAACCAATCAGGATAATACCCAATCATTTTGTAATTTGTTGTTGATGATCCACCAGTTGTTCCAGTTGGCGAAGTTGGTGATAAATTTGTTGAAGCAGTTAAATTATCAACTTGTTGCAATCCGGTTCCATGAATTATAAGACCGAATGTTGCAATAGCATTAACTGCAAGCGTTGTGCCTGATAAACTGGTAGCAGTAATGTTACTATTTGCTGTATTTAAATTTGCACCCCAAGAATCTACAATTGTTTGATTTGGTTCTAAATTAAATATTGCAGTCCAATTATTTATTGCCTGATTTGTATTATTTGTAATTGAAATTACAATTTCATATCCTACTGGCCAACTGCATTTTACACTTGAAGTTGCAGTTAAAGGTAAAATTGTTGGACCTGTCGGACCTGTTGGAGCAGGAGTTCCAGTTGGTGATGTCGTTCCCGTAGGCGCAGAAGTTCCCGTTGAGCCTGTCGGAGCTGTGGTCCCTGTTGGAGACGGAGCAACACCTGTTGGTGATGTTGGCGGTGTATTACCACTATACGCAATTAAATTATTAACATTATTTGTAGTTGTTGTGTTCATGGTAAAACCAAAATTTGTAGATGCATTTGGCGCTAATGATGTAAACCAAGAAGGATTTGTCACAACAACATTACTACCCGAAACTGTATAATTACCGTTCCATAAATTTGTTATTTGTTGACCTGAATTTAAACCAAAAGCAACTGACCAATTTGTGATTGCGCTACTTGTATTATTTGTCACATTAATTTGTACCTGACATCCGCCAGACCAACTATTTGTAACTGCATAATTTACTGCTAAATTTGCTCCAAATAATTTATTGTAAAACAAAAAAAATAAGAGAAGTAACCGATATTTATAACTAATTTGCATATGCTCCCTTTTTTAATTAACAAAAGATTAATATTTTTATGTTCTAATATTTTTTAAAAAAGAAAGTAAAGAGTTTGTGGAAAATAAATTTTAAAATGTAAAATATAATTATTCTTTTGCGTGAGCATCTACCAATATTTTAATAATATTTTTGTAACCAAATATTTTTGCATTTTGTAATGGTGTTATACCGTGTTCATTTTTAAGATTCACATCTGCACCATTTTTAATTAATAATTTAATAAAATCGGGTTTGCGAAATTGTATAGAAGATTCCAAAGGCCCACCATTATTAATATTAACATCTGCGCCATTTTCAATAAGAAGTTTGGCTATTTTAATATCCGGTTTAAAAATTCTATCAATCCATTTATCTGATTTATATCGAGCTGCCAGTTCCAAAGGAGTAAAATTCATTCCGTCTTTTGCATTGACTTGAGGAAATAAATCTTTGAGATTTATATTTTCAAAAGTTGCCCAATCAACTCCTTGAACTAAATATTCTTTTGCCAAATTAACATCACCTAATTGAACTGCTAAATGTAATGGAGTACTAGATTTACTTTTTGCAATATAAGACAAAATATTATTTCTTAAATTATTTCGATTTTGAACTGTAGAAATACGAATTGTGAATAACAAAAAGCTCATGAATAATAATTCAATAACATAAATTATTTTTTTGTTCATTTATTTCTCCTAAATTATTAATAAAGTAATTCTTTTAAGAAATAGAATTCAAGAAAAATCAAAACAAATAATAAAATGCATAATAAGAATTCTTGCTGGTTTATTTAAACTATCAATAAAAAAAAGATAATTTATGTATTTGCTAAGCGTTATTATTTAAGAGTTCAAATTTTCTTTGTTGCAAAATATTTGCCCTAATTTGGGAATTAGGATGTTCTGAATCAAGTAAATAAAAAAATAAAGCAAACAATTTAGGATGATTTTCAAGCCAAGTTGCAAATGATTCACCTTTATTTGTTTTTTTATATAAATGATTAAATAATTTCATTATTAAACCTGAATCAGGATCATTTGTTGCTTCATTTAATGTATTTAAAAGTTTTTGATAATTATTTTTGAAGAAATTAATCAAGATATCTATTTTTTCCGGTTCATTTTTAAGTTTTGTAATTGCAAAATAATCAGCCGAATTTTCTAAATAATGATGGATTTTAGTAATTGAATATTTATTTAATGCATAGTGCATAAAAACTAAACAAACTGATACAGCTTTTTTTATTAAATAATTTAAATTTAACTGATTTGTATTAGAATTGATTTTCTTGAAAATATAATAATTTAATAATGTAGTAGCTAAGGGCAATAATATGCCGGCTAAATATTCTTTTTTTAAATGTTTAATTTCATGCAAAATAAAAGCTTCATGATATGCGAGAATTTTTTTAGAATCACTCGTATCTTTATTTTTTAATGCCTTCTCTAGTTCTAAATAAGCACTGATTCCAACTAATATTGTATCAGTTCCAGTAGCAGAATAAAATTCACCATCATAATCTACAAAAAAATTTAATTTTAAATTATTGAAATGTTTATTTACTATTTGGGTATACCATTCTTGAACTTCTTTTGAAACTTTTGGTTTAAATTGAGATTCTCTTAATTTTCCAAAATATTCATTTGAACTAGCTAAACCGTGTAATGAACAACCTATCAATCTAGTAAAATATTTTAATATAAAAGGTAATGTTGTTATAGAGAAGCTTGCCGCATTACCAAGATTATTTTTTGTAAAATTTTTAAGCGTGTCAAAAGCTGAAATATTAACGCTATTGAATAATAAAGATACTATCATTAAAAAAGTGATTTTTTTCATATTTATAATCCAAATTTAAAAATAAAATTATGTAGTAGCCGATCTATTTGCATTATCTGCACAAAGATAATCAACTGCTATATCTGCAAATGTTCTATTTTGAGTAAAATGATTGATTTGTTCTTTGAATCTTTTTCTATGATCTTGAAGTTTTTCGGTCCAGAATTTTAATTTTTCTGGATTTTGACCAAAGAAATCATTTATAATTTTGGAATCGCAATATTTTAATAAAAGATTAAGTGCATTGGTTTCATTATATTTTTCTGCTAATTCTAATAAATTAAATTTTTGATCTTCCATGCGTGGATAAATATTTTGAAAATCCGGATAACATATTCTATTTAATTGAGCACCTTTATCTAATAATAATTCCATTAATTCTAGATTATTATTTTTGAGAGCATAATATAAAGCATCTCTAAAAAATCTGTAATCTACGTGATAATATGCATTTACATTAGCGCCATTTGTAATAAATAATTTAGCAAGAAATAAATCATTATGCACTATGAGTCCTAAAAAATGCGAATCGTTTTTCGCAACTGTTTCTAATTCTTCTTGATTCATATTGGCAACTAATATTTTTATAATTTCAATCTCACCGCGCTGAAAAGCTCTATCTATAGGAGTGTCACCATCTACATTTTTAATTTTTAGATTTGCGTCTTTTGTAAGTAAAAATTTAACAATTTCAGCATTTCCACTTTCAACAGCAACATGCAAAGGAGTAACACTGCCCCATACGCAACTTATTACTTGAAGGCAATTTACATCTGCACCTCTATTTATTGCTTTCTTAACTAATTCTAGATTTTCTTCTTCTACAGCATCCATTAATGTCCAATTAAGCACATCTTTAAACATATTTGCAAACTTATAAATTATTGCGACACTAGCAGTTGCTGCAACAAAAACTGTACCTATTTTTTTGATTCGCTCTGTACCTAGTTTTGGATCCATTGGTTTAATTGAATTTGAAAATAAAATCATAGAGCAAAAAATTAGTGATAAAATTGACTTTTTCATCTTAAAATAACCCCCTATTTAGATCAATTTTTATTATAATTATCAGTATAGATAAATATTTCAGTTTGTCAATTTATATAAGTTTACAGGTTTGAATACATAAAAATAGTTAAACTTTAAAGCCTGTTTATAAATTGACAATATATTACAAACTGAATATAATTAAGATTGTATGATTTATACAAAATGGAGGCTTAAATCATGAAAAGAATCTTAATTATATTATCTTTATGCTCATTATTTACATTACAATCTACTGAAATAAATACGAATCCGCCAGGCGGGCCTGCAATTTATGATAAGCAATCTCAAGAAGAACAAAAATTATTAAAAGAAGGCCAAAAATTAAATAATCATGTTTTTAATTGGAGAGCATACTTACACTCTTCAACATCAGGGATTGGTGGAAGATTATTTGATATTACAGAAAATAACTGTTATTACAAAAAACTTACATGGCGACACTCAGTTATTATTGAAGGAACAAGAGAAATAGCAAATGAATTTGTAAAAAACATGATAAAATATGGTAATAACAATGTATTTCATGATGGCATTAACCATAGACCAAATGGTTTCTATGTAATATTTACAACAACAATGGATGATAAAGAGTTTCAAGAATTGATAAATAAAGTTAGTGCTATTTTAAATAAATAAAATTCAAAGAGCGCAATTAATCGAAATGATTTTGCGCTCTTTTTTCTGTTCTTCACAATGTTTCTTATAAATCTCAATCCCATAAATTTCACTTTTAACTTAATTTTTGAAGAACTTATTCGATAAGATGATTCAATACCGGCTTATTCTAGCTTTGAAGTTAATTCAGTACGAAAGTTCTTTAAAACGAATAAGATAACATTTAGAATTAATCCCGCGGAATTCGCCAAAGCCACCCAGCCTACGCACAAGGCTTCGGCGGGTTCTCCTGCAATTTATACAATGATAAGATATTTTGTTAAAAGGCGGCGGAGAACAAAGCTAAAATGCGGAAATAAAAAAGGCCCGTATTTAATTTACGGGCCTAAATTTGTTATGAATAAAATTTCTATTTATCCATTTTTTGGGGCGCTGAATATTTGTTGGTGTGTAAATGTTTTTAACATTATTCTAAAAGCGTCAATCATTTTATCAGCATTAAATAATTGCATATTATCTTCAATAAATTTGTCTAATTGAGCACATTTTTCTTTGTCATCTTCAATTTTAGGAAACTCAAATATCCCTTCAGGTTGTTGTTGTATCCAACTATGTAACAATCTTACAACAAATAATTGAGCTAAAAATAATTTTTGCAATAATTTGATTTGTGGAAGTAGAAGAGGCGAATTTTTTATTAACAAATAAAATGTAAATCTATACATTCTAGCTATTAAAACATCTGCGTCTACATCATCAAGCGTTTTTTTATATTTATTTTCACTAACATATTTATTGAACTGATCAAATAATTCTTGATCTGAATGTTGATAATCTTGTTTTAAAATATCAAATATAGATGGGATTGTATCATCAGTATTAATATTAAAAACTAATTTTAAAACTAATTCTGATTCAAGATTCATAATATCATTTAATAAAGAAACATTAGCTGGCTTTACTTCCATTAAATTTCTTTTTAATTGTCTAGTATCTTGTAAGCATCTTAAAACTTGATCTCGATCATCAGTAGTTATTTGCCTAATTCGATTATATTCAATTTCAAAATCAGGATTTGCATACTCTACAATTAAATTTCTTAAATCGTCTGGCATTAAATCTAATTCCGCTTTAGTTATTTCACCAGCCTTGCAAGCGAAAATAACGTTAATTATAATTAATAATAGAAAAGGTAGCTTTTTAAACATATTCATAAATTTGACCCCCAAAAAGAGTTTAAGTTAATATTACCAATAGTATCATAAATATATATTAAATCAATCTAATTATTCAGTTGAAATAGTCTAAAAGATGAGATTTTAATAGATTAGTGTTTTAAATTCTTAAAATAATTTTCAAAAGAAATTATTACATTTTTTAGTTTATAAATGCCTACTAATAAAGGAATTATAATATTTAATTTTTCATCAAAACTATTAATTTTATCTAAAAATTCTTTATTAATTCCAATAAATTCACAAAATTTATAACCATCACTGTTGGTAAATTTACCTACTTTTTGATACAAAGGTGTAAAGCCATAAAAAAATGATTTTATTAATGTGTTAGAAACCATAATGTCAAAAAAATTATATAAATAAATTGTCGTGAAATTTTTTTTATTTTTTTCATAAGATTTTTGAATTAATTTCTTGACGCAAAATAAAGATAAAATATCACAGACCGGACCCATTGATGTAATAATAAAATCTTTAAATTTAGAATTAGTAAATTTATGCAAAGTATATGCAGATTTAAGCAAATCAAAGCTATGAAATGTTAAACCTTGAAATTTAAAAATTTCTGGATCTGATGCATCTTGAATTCCAAAATGAATATCAATAGGAGAATTATTCAACATTTTTGCGGTTATTGCATGGCCTAATTCATGAGATATTTTGAAATTGTTGAATAAAAAAATACAATTGATTTTGTTAAATCAAAAAGATTTTTTTTATTAATCAAATTTAGATTGGATTCACAGCTATGAATCTTCAAAAAGATAATAAATATTATAAATTTTTTCATAATTTATTTAATTATCTTATTTTTTAACTTATTATAAATAAATAACTTATCTTGCAATTGGAAAGCAACTTTGTTATTTATTAATAATTTCTTAAATTTGAAAATCTGTAATTAATTTCATACGTCATGGATATCATTCGTAATATACATTCTTTCAATGATAAATTTAATTCAAATAATTTTCATAAAAATTACATATTCCTTGGGCTAAATTTTGTGCGAATATTTCACTTTTTTTTAAATCACTTCTTATATCTATACCAACTTCAAGTTGTATTGCATCAATTCCATTGCTTGTATGACTGCCATATTGTCCAACTGTATATCCACCATTAAAATGAGGATCTTCTAAAGTTGTTAGAAAATCAGTTGGCAATATTTTATAATCTTTAGATTGTAAATAACCTAATATGCTATTGGTTCCTATTATTCCCTCAGATCCACATTTTTTTATTAATTTTGTAATAGTTTTACCATCTTGAGTTCCTCTACAAATAGAATCTGGATATTTACTTTGACCATGCAAATCTATAAGCAATGAACCTTGAGGATATTTAATTTTTAAATTTTTAATAATATTTTTTATAGATTGGTGATACATATTATATAAAAATTGTGCCTCCGCTGATTCTTGCTTAAAAGCATCTTCTTTTGGACGATTAGCATCAATATATTTTCTGCTAAATTTTGCCGCAACAATATTTATTTTTTTACCAATTTTTTTTTGTATATAAAAATTAATAGATTCAGCTAATTCGAATGTATACAGGTCAGCCTTAAAAACACCTACTTTTCTAAGAGATGCATCATCAAGCTTATCATAACCTCCATGAGGCACGGTTAAAAGAATTGGAATATCGCCTTCTTGTATTAATATATAAGTATTCAAATTAGCTGGTTCTGCAAAAGTAATAAAAACCAATAATGTACAAAAAAGTACTTTCATTCAAAATTAATTTTCTAAATAATCATTTAAAGAATTGGCTGCGTAGTTCGAAGTTTTAGCGTGGATAAACTTTTATTTAGTCCAGGCTTCGTTTTTACAAAGCGCATATCTTATTCTAAGTTATTCAAACTTCGCCGGACAGCCTTCGCACTTTTCTATAAATCTTAATTTTTCTACCTTAGAAACTGGCCTGCCAGGCGTAGCCTTTATGGGCGAAGACTGGTGTGCCCTGTCGGTGTATTTCTGCAACAATCAAATAGATTAAGGTTTAATAATTACTATTCACTTTTTATTTTCTCAGTATCAAAAAATTTAGTGATTTCAGCAGTAACTTTATTTTATCCAATAAAGTAAGATCTATTATATTTACCTGAATAATTTTTTCATCTGAATATTTTTTAAATACAAAATTAAAATTACCAATTTTATTAGCTTTAAAATCCCATGATTCAAAATATAAATCACCTCCAAACCAATCTGGAGCACCCGTATAATAAGCTAATTTAGTAAAGACATTCTTATCAAAATTTATTAACTGCCAATAATGTTCAATGCCATTATCAGGTATTATTTGAGTACAAATATTTATACTAAATTTTTGATTAACATAGGCAACTATTTTTTCTGGTTCATTTGGATAAATATTAATAATATTGAAAATGAAAATAAATCCTAAAAAAGTAATTTTATTCATAAAAAATTTTCCTATATTTATTTTCGTGACATCTTTAAATGAATAATAATCTTTTATCTCTGAATGCTCTACCGGAATGTGATTTAAGATATTTTTCAAACTCAATAGCTTTACTTTCATTATTAAAAGCTAGATACATAACTAACTGCCAGGGTTTATATTTTGCAGTATGAGGAGTAGTTCCACAATTATGATTTGTTAAACGTTTTTTTAAATCTCGTGTATGGCCAGCATATATTTGATCAGGAAAATTAATCGATTTTATGATGTAAACATAGTACATAGATATTTTGATCAGCTAGTGTGTAGTCCGTCGCCGCTCTTCGAGCTATGCCGGACAGTCTTCGCTCTATAATACTGCTCTTGTTATTATATTAATTTCCTTAAAGAAACTGGCCTGCCAGGCGTAGCTCCGTTAGGAGCGAAGACTGGTGTCAGATCGTAGACATGTTCAGAACCAATCAATTTGAGTTTAGCATAACCTTAACACACATTCAAACGGTGTTTTCGGAATTAAATTTAAAAATATAATTTGTTGTTTTTGAAATTTTGAGGACAAAAAAAACAGATGAAGATTTATTTTTCTTAATTTTCTCAAAGAAAATAATCTTCACCTGCTAGAATCTTTTTT
>Ga0207014_1129_pt1 | contig 16228 bp, 14 predicted proteins | sample Alteio_BWMinCont_56_FD_153495 | JGI IMG/M metagenome (GOLD analysis project Ga0207014, IMG submission 153495) | Enriched cells from forest soil in Barre Woods Harvard Forest LTER site, Petersham, Massachusetts, United States -... | ecosystem: Environmental > Terrestrial > Soil > Temperate forest >...
ACCGAATTTGTTTTCGATAACGCGCCGGTGAATGCCGACGGCACGACGCTGGACGTCAATACCCAGGAGCCGATCGGCAAATGTCCGATCTGCGGCGGACGCGTGTTCGAGACGCTGATGGCCTATGCGTGCGAGAACACCTTCGGCGACACGCCGACCTGCAAGATGAAGATCGGCAAGAAAATCCTGCTGCAGGACATCGACCGCGCGCAGGTGGAAAAGCTTCTCACCCAGAAAAAGACCGATCTACTGCGCGGCTTTGTTTCCCAGCGGACCCGGCGCAAGTTTTCGGCCTATCTCGTCATGGGTGCGGATGGGAAGACGACGTTCGAGTTCGAGCCGCGCAAGGAAGGCGCGGCGGGCAAGAAGCCGTTCGTCAAAAAGGATGCCGCGCCGGAGGCAAACGGTCACGCGGAGGGCAGGTCCGTGGTGCCGAAACATGTCATCAAGGCCAAGGGCGGCGCCCGCAAGCGCGCGGCGAAGCAGGCGGAATAATGTAGCGGCGGTGTATGACCGCCGCTACATCTTGAGGATCCGCCTACTGATTCATCGGCGCGGCGTTGGTGCTGCTGTCCGGTGCATTCGTGCTTTGCGCGGAACTGTTGGTGTTCGAGTCCGGGCTGTTCGTGGAGGCGGGCACGCTATTGGTTGATTGATCGGGAGTGTTGTTCGTGGCGGGAACGGACGCCGGGGTCTGGTCGGGGTTGGTCGCGGATTGGTCGGCGCTATTGGTGGTCTGCTCCGAATTAAGCTGCCTCTCGATCTGGTTGAAGACATCCTTGATATTGTGATTAAGGCTCACAAAAACCACGATGATCACGATGTAAACGATTACCATCACTGCGGAGAAATAACCCATGACCAATCCGGCGATCGCCATGCCGTGTCCCTTGAGTTCTGGATTTTTCTTGATGGCAGAGAGCGCCATATGCCCCAAGACGATCGCGGCGATCGTCGGAACGAGGCCCAAAATAAACACAGGTGCGCAGAGGTAAGAGGGGCAGATTAACAGACAGCCCACGATTCCGCAGATCATCGCCAAAAGCGCCAGGTTCGTAGTCGGTGCCATGACGCTTCCCGCCGGGTACGCCGCAGCGGCGGGAGTGCCCGGAACGATCGGCGTGGCTGACAGGGGACCGCCCGCCAGCGGCGTCTGGCTCAACGGCACCCAACCCTGCTGGCCCTGCCACCAGACATGGTCTTGCAGCGAGATGGCTCCGGAGGCGAGTTGCGCCTTGATCTCGGCTTCGGTGAAGGGGCCAAGCTGCTGGTTGTTGCGGTGGATGTAGATTTGCATGGAGGTGTCCGATGTTCGTGTGGTAGCTGATTCCCAGCTTGACGACGACAAGTCAATGGGTAAATCCATCCCCGCCGCAAGCAGCGGGGTATTTGGGATTCGCTTCCTGCGCGCTGCGCGCGCCCGGACAACAAGTTGTCCGGGCCACCCGAAAAAGCGAGGAGTGGTAGAAGCGGCGAGTGTCGTCTATTCTCGGGAAGAATTCCCCCCATGAGTCCCTTTGCCCTTTTTGACTTGGAGCCGGGTCCGGCCCTGGATGCCGCCGCGCTGAAGGAACGGTTTGCCCGCGCCACCTCGGAGTCGCATCCCGACAAGTTCGCGCAGGCGCCCGGCGCGGAACGGCTCGTGGTGGAGTCGCGCTATGCCGCGCTGAATCAGGCTTACCAGACGCTGATCGATCCGCGGGCGCGGTTGCTGGCGTTGTATGAATTGACCAAGGGCGAGAAGCCGCGCGACATCCAGCGGATTCCACCGGGCACGATGGACCTGTTCAAGGAAGTGGGCGAGATGTGCCGCGAACTCGACGCGTTTCTGGAAAAGAAAAGAGCCACGACCGGTCGGCTGGAAAAGGCCGGGCTGATGAGCGAGGAACTGGCCCTGCAGGATGCGTTGGTGGCTCTCCGAATGAAGCTGGAGCAATTCGGCGCGACGGTCGATGCCGAGATCGTGGCGCTCGACGTGCGTTGGCGTGCGGGGGACAAGGACCTGAACGCGCTCGAGGCGGTCTACCGGAAATATTCGTACCTGGCGCGCTGGCGGCAGCAGCTCGAGGAGCGCGAGATCGCGTTGCTGACGGGGGAATGAAGATTATTAGACAGGAGGAACATGAAGGACATGAAAAATGGATCTGCGAAACGAGAGGTTTCCCTTCATGCGGCTCATGTCCCTCCTGTCTAATAATCGGCCTGTCTTCCAATCCCGTTAATCTTGTTAATCCCGTCTAAATTCAGTCGAGTCCCTTGAGGTCGTAACTGGCGAGGGCTTCGCGGAGATCAACGCCGGGGCGGAGATGGATGGTCTGCCAGCCGAGCTTCACCGCGCCGAGGATGTTGGGTTCGAGGTCGTCGATGAAGAGGGTTTCCAGCGGATCGATCCCGCCGAGCGCTTTCAGCGCGGCCTGGTAAATCGCGCGATCGGGTTTCATCATTTTGACCTGGTGCGAATAGATGCGGGCCTTGAAAAGCGAGAAGAAGGAGTAGGTCGCCTCGGCGTGGACGATGTGGGCTTCGTTGGTGTTGGAGATGATGGCCAGCGGATAGTGTGGCGCGAGCAGCGCGGCGAGGGCGATGTGGTCGGGGAGAGGTGTGAAGATTTCCGAGAAGGCGGCGCGCAGCTCCTTGGCGGTGCCCTTGTAGCGGAGACGCTTTTTCAGGTGGGAAAAGAATTTGGCCGAGCTGATGCCGCCCACCTCGTAAGCCAGGACCTGGCGATCTTCCTTCAGCAACCGCGAGATTTGCTCCGGAGTCAGCGGCGACTTTGCCGCGACGCAGTCCAGCATCAGTTGCCAGTCGAAGTGGAGGAGGACTTTGCCGAGATCGAAGCAGACGGCGCTGATTTTCATGGGAACCGATTCTTAGCCACAAAAGATCACAAAGAAAAACAAAGAAGCGAAAGGGTCGGGAAGCTCACCGGAACGGCCAAAATTCCATGCCTTGAGTTCTTTGTGTTCCTTTGTGGCTAAAGTTCCCTGCGGCCGGAGAGCGCATAGCCGAGCGTGACGCTGTCGGCGTATTCGAGTCCGCCACCGGCGGGCAGGCCCATGGCGAGGCGGGAAACTTTCACGCCGGCCTTCTTGAGGATGGGCGCGAGATAGAGGGCGGTCGTCTCGCCTTCGGCGTCGGCGGCGAGGGCGAGGACGGCTTCCTTGGGCGGGGCTTCGGCCAGGCGCTGCTCCATTTTGGCGATGGAGAGGTCTTCCGGGCCAACGCGGTCGAGAGGGGAAAGGCGTCCGCCGAGGACATGATAGAGGCCGCGAAAGAAGTTCGATTTTTCGAGTTTGATGACGTCGCTGGCCTGCTCGACGATGCACCAGAGCGTGGTGTCGCGCTGCGGATTGGAGCAGACCGGGCAGAGCGAATCGACGCCCTGCGCGTAAAAGCCGCAATGGCGGCAGGGATGGATTTCCGCGCGGGCCTTGGTCAGGGCGGCGGCGAGGCGTTCGCTGACGGCGGCATCGGCTTGGAGGAGATAAAGGGCGTGGCGCTCGGCGCTGCGTGGGCCGACGGAGGGAAGTTGCCGTAAAGCTTCGATGAGTTCAGTGAAGGCCGGGGGGTATTCGGTCATGGGATATAAATAGAGAAGGGAAGGCAGGACCAAATTACCAAATTGGGCCAAATTAACGAAATTCTGACAAAAAAAGCCATCCCATTTGAGGCCTTATTTTGTTGCAGAGATTTCGTGAAGATACCATTTATGACCTCGCTTCAAAAACTCTATATCAATTTCGCCGTTGAAGACGATGATGGAATATGACTCTTCGTTGGAGGGAAACTCATTATTTTGCGCGGAATCAACCAGACGCGCATTACCGCGCGCACTTATTACATATTTATAGTCGAGGTAACGATGAAGGACTTTCTTGAGTCCGGAAGAGCCCTGTTTGTCCATTTCACCATCGATAGCAGATAGAGCGTCTTTCAATTTCGTGAATCCTTGCCTTTCAATCGCGACTTCAGCCATTGCTGAAGTCGCGGTAATCCCAAAAAATAGAATCGCGAGTAGCCAGCGCATGGTACTGGGCTACGTCACACCTTCAGCAACTCGGCTTCCTTGAGGATGAGGCCCTTTTCGATTTCGCCGACGTACTGGTCGGTGAGTTTCTGGATTTCCTTTTCGGCGTCGGCGAGCTGGTCTTCGGTGATGTCGCCGGCCTTCTGGATTTTCTTGATTTCGTCGATGGCGTGGCGGCGGTTGGCGCGGATGCTGACGCGGCCTTCCTCGGCCATTTTTTTCACGGCTTTGACGAGGTCCTGACGCCGTTCCTCGGAGAGGGGCGGGATGGGGAGGCGGATGAGCTTGCCGTCGATCAGGGGCGTGATGCCGAGCTTCGATTCCTCCAGCGCTTTGCGGATGGCGTCGACCGTGGTGCCGTCCCAGGGTTGGATGAGGATGAGGCGCGAGTCGGGCGTGGTGATGGCGGCCATTTCCTTCAGGCGCATGTGGGTGCCGTAGGCCTCGACCATGAGGTTGGTGACGAGGTCGGGCGAGGCTTTGCCGGTGCGGATGCCGCCAAATTCGGCTTGGATCACCTCCGTGCTCTTTATCATTTTTTCTTCCGCTTCGAGGAGAATGTCGTCAAGGGCCATGGTAGTAGTGAACGCCACGAAAGCGCGCGAGTCAAGAAAGGTAGCCGTCGCGCGCCGCGCGATGGTCCGGCGCATGGGCCTGCGCCGGCTACCTAAGAGATGAGGTGCGGGTAGGCGTCGCGCCAGGCGGTGGGGACGCGTTGCGGACGTCCGCCGGGGAGTTGGACGGTGACCATGGTCTGGATGCAGCGGACGAAGATGAGGTCGGGCTGCGTGGCGGAAGCGATTTCGAACCGGATGAGGAAGCGGACTTTTTCCATGCGGATGAGTTCGGCGGAGGCGGTGAGGCGGTCGCCGAGTCGGGCGGGTTTGAGGTAATCGATTTCGGTGCGGGCGACGACGGGGACGAGTCCGGTGCGGCCCATGTCTTCCAGCGACCAACCGAGCGCGGCGGCAAGTTGGGAGCGCGCGATTTCGACCATGCGCAGGTAGGCGATGTTGTGGACCACACCGCCGGCATCGGTGTCGAAGTAGTAGACTTCCAGCGGGACGGTGAGGCGGGGTTGGGAGGGAAGGGGAGATGCTGAATTCATGGCTGATCAAGGGGTGAAAGAAATAGCGCGTCGGCGGGAGCGGACGCCATCACTCGAAACGCAAAAGCAGCGTCACCGGCGCACCCTCCGGAAGTTGCACCCAGGAGAGTCCTCCTTGCGAAGTGACTTCCACGGGAGCCGTTTTAAAGGTCGCACCCAGCGCGCTTTTCTCGCTGCACCAGCCCACCCGTCCGCCGTCCACCAGAACCAGTTCCAACTCTTGGGCCGAAATCCAATGGGCGGACTCCAGAGCGCGCGAACCGTTGAATTTGTCGATCAAGCCGAACAGGGCCACGCCCTTCTCCATCGGCGACACAGTGACCATTTCGTAACCGAGGCTTTCCAGACGGATTGGGAAACGGGTGGCGCTTTCGGCGACGGTCACATGGCCGCCGACATGGTGGTAGAGCGCAAAACGGGGCGCTGAAATGCCGGGGACATCGGCGGCGCAGTACTCGCCGGTCACGGCCACCGGCCCGGCTTCGCTGTAGGTGCAATTAAAGAGTCCCAGAACGCCGATGGGCAACGCGCGTCCCGCCACTTCATTGAAGTTGACGATCTTGGTGACGAGCGGCTGGGTCCGTCCATCCTCGAAGAGGGAGTCGCGTGCCGGAAGCGCCGGTTGTTTGGAGCGGAGCACCCGGCCGTCGCTCACCATCAGCTTGGAGAGCAAGCCGAAGTCGTGGCCGTCGGGCTTGTCGCTGACGTAAATCGGCCCCCCGCTCATGGCCCGGGCCGCGGCGTGGAACGCTGCCGCGGGGTGGGTGGTCTGGAACATATCCCAATCCGGCAGGGCAAAAGTCTGCACCCAGATGGAGTTGAAGGCGTTGTCGAAAATATGCAATCCCTGGGTTTCCGGTTTCAACGGAAAAAAATCCTGCGAACTGCGCCAGACGGTGGCCGATCTCAAATGGAGGACCGCATCGGTGGTGTGGCTCATGCAGTGGAGGCTTTCTCCCTGGAAGTGGGCCAGCTCCGCATCCTGCAAGGCATACTGGTAGGCGCGCATCGTGGCGGTGGGGGGCACTTCTCGAGTGCTGAAGTGGTCCAGACTGGCCTGATTGTCCACCTTCACCATATCCACGCCTTGATCCCGCAACAGGCGATGGTAGTCGTCAAAAAAGCGGCCGATATCCTCGGGATGCACGAGGCTTCGTTTCTGGAAAGGAGCGCCGGGCATGTTGTAGGCGACGCCCTCGCTTGGAACGAGTCGATATTTCCCGGCGAGATCGCCCCCGGGATGCACGCCGTTCCAATAGCCTTCGAGGGTGTGCCACACGCCGAACAATTGCACTCCATAGTCCTTACGGGCTTGATCCACCAGCGGTTTAAGCCCGTTCGGGAAACGCCCGGGATGGGTGCGAAACGACCAGAGCTGACTCTCTTTTTCGTCCTGCCAGCCATCGTCCAGAATGACGAACCGGGGGGTGAATCCGCCGTGCTTGAAAGATTCCAGCCCTTCGAGCACCTTCTCCGCGGTGACTTCCTGATGAAAGGCATCCCAGGTACACCAGCCCAAATAATCGACCCACTTCGGAACCGCCTTTTGCGTCCGCAATCGGAAGGTCTTCAGACGTTCTGAAATTTTTCCGACGGCCCATTGGACCAAATCCAACGGATCGCCTCCCGTGGCGATAAACAGGAGCGTGGCGGGAGCTTGGAGAGGATCGTTTGCCGGAACCTGGAGCGACCATCCGTCATTGCCGCCGTGGAGAACGCCGCGGACATCGCCATCGACCAAGGGAAAAGCGACACCATATCCGCCCTGCTCGCATTCCCAGAGGATCAGAAAGTATTCGCCCTCTGCCGGGGGCAGCCCGAGCCGCCCAAAGACCGGCCGGGGCCACCACGGCAAATATCGTTCGAGCGCCATCCAACGCGCGGGGCGGACCAACTGGAATGCGGCCCCCCCGGTGGTCTGGAGCGCGTTTTTTGGGAACGTCACCCACTGGCCTTCCAACCCCGGTTCGGAAACCACGGAGAAGGAACAGTTAGGGGGGAGGCCGGTGACAATGTCGAGCATAAGAGAGGAAGGCTTTCGGAGTTGAAGCTTGCGGCAGGCAAAGAGGAGCCTGTCTGATCATGATGTGAAAAATCTGTGCCCGTGAGCATATTTATCCGCTGCTTCTATTCAATCCAATATTGGAAAGAGGTGAAAAACCGAAGTCATCGGCCAGTCAGCCCCCATTAGTTATGAGGTGGCGGCTGGGGCGCCTTATAATCTCCCCGGCTAAAATACTTTTCCAGCCAGACGTACATACAGATGAAAAAGTAGCGACTCCCCATTTCTTTTACCTTGAATTTGGCTGCGCCGGTACTTCGATTGCGCCAAGTGATGGGTACGACTGTCCAGGAATAACCGCGAACAATTGCCTTGAGCGGGATTTCAATGGTGAGATTGAAATGGGGAGCGAGCAAGGGTCGGCATCCGTCAATGACCGTCTTACGATAGGCTTTAAATGCATTTGTCGTGTCATTGAATTTGATGCGAAAGAGCGAAGAGATAAAGGCATTGGCCAGCCGATTGAGCACGAGTTTGGCCATGGGGTAATCGACGACTCCTCCTCCGTGACTAAAGCGGCTGCCAAAAACGCAATCGTATCCCTGGTTAAGCAATCTCCAATAAACCAGGACATCCCGACAGTCATCCGATTCGTCCGCCATCATGATGACCACGGCGTCTCCCTGCATGTGATCGAGTCCGAGGATGACGGCACGGCCAAAGCCATGCGCAGCGGAATTTTGGATGGGACGAAGAGGCGGAATCTTTTTCTGCAACTCGCAAAGCAAGGACCAGGTTTGGTCGGTGCTGCCGTCGTTCACCACGATGATTTCATGCGGCACATGCTGCAGACTCAATGCCAAATGGAGATGTTCGACCGTGGAGCAGATGCATCCCTCTTCATTACGCGCCGGTATGACCACAGAAAGAAGCCGTAGCGGTGGAAGAGAGAGGTTTGGATCCATTGTCGGATAGATTAGTGGGGTGGGCTGGACCGCAGGGCATGCATTATCATCACCTCAAACTTTGGAGGCTTCTTTCCGCTTCGGGGCGTTTGTCCCAAGTGGCGGGCGCCCTTTTCAGGGCATCTTCCAGAAGTTCCTTCGCCTCGATTGTCTTGCCCTGTCCCATCAATAAAGTGGCCAGGGTCAGTTGGGCGTCAAACAAATCGGGATTGATCTCGACGGCCCTGCGAACATCTGTCTCCGCCGAGAAGTTGTCGCCCTGGCTTTGCGACACCAGACCGCGGTTGTAGTAGGCCGGCGCGAAATCGGGATTGAGCTCGACGGCCTCGGAAAAAAACTGGAGGGCATCGTTCGGCTTCTTGTTCTGCCAGGCAATTATCCCCTGCTGGTTATAGAAGACGGGATTGACCTCGGGAGGCGGGTTTTGATAACGCGTCATCTCATACGGCCAATAAAAAATGGGGATGGTAAAAGAACTCACCACATGGCTGGCCGGGACGACCAGATTGAATGCCGCCAGGGCATAGAGCAGTTTTTGCGAGGCAAAAGGCTGCTGCCGGCAAAGTTCAAAAAAGCCCATCAAAGCCAGCGGGATCAGGTTTGAAGCCGATCGGCTGATGTCGCCCGCCACACTGAGATTCATCACCAGAGCGCCCACCGTCGACCCCGCCAGGTAAATCGAAGCCAGGGGACGCGCCCGGGACAGATGATAAAGAAAAAAGATCGCAGCATAAACCCAAATACCCCGAAGCCCGTTCCACAAACCGTCCAGGACCAAGCCGGGATTGAGATGCTGCCATTGGGTGGCAAAATTGGTCGACGCGCTTCGGTCCGAGCCATTCGCGATCAGGATGATGCGGAACAAAACCCACGGCGCTACGGTCAACACACACACCAGGACATCCCGCATAAAGGGTTGGTCCCCAAAGGAAATTTCGCGCCGGAAATAAACTGTGCGAATTCCCAAGGCCATCGGCAAGGCCAGCACAAATCGCTCGTCGATCCACGGCGTAATCAGGCAGGCCGCCGCCAGCCAAAAACGCGATGGATGAAACGCCGCCAACAACAACCCCAGCACATACCAGGAATCGAAATAAGTCAGCCATGCCATCGACACGAAAAACCAGGAAGCCGTGCCAAAGAGCACGGCGGTCGCCAGTGCGGTCAGGCGATCCCCTGTTTCCCGAAGCGTTAACCATGTAGTCCACCCGAGCGTCAACAGACAACCGAGTTGCGGCAGGGCCAGAAACACGAGATTGGGAAGATGCAAATAATGGGCCAGTAGCGGAAAAAACAGGCGCCACTGGATGACCTTGTTGGATGGATTGGCGATGGGATCGAACGGATTTTGAATCTGGTGCAGCGTGTCCACCGCGCGGTTGACCTCCGGATTAAACCAGGATAGAGGCAGGTGCAGCCCCTTCCACAAAACAAACCTCGGACAGAAAAAATAATCGACAATCAGGGCCGACAAAAGCGCGCTTAAAATCAGAAATCCGTAGATCGGCATGGACTGGAACCAGACGGAAACTTTTATCGCCGCCACGCGCACGGCGGCGGGGAGAGACTTTCCGCCTTCAATTGGCATCTCCTTTTCTGAGGGCTCCTGCCAAATCGACATAGCGTTTAGATTTCTGCCAACTGCGAATCCGCAGGCTAAAGTTGCGTTATCGGCTTGTCGATCTCGGAATACGATCCTTCATCGAAGCGAAACGCTTCCACGCGGTCTTTGGCGCCAAGGCTTTGCTTTCCCCGCGTGACGGTATCGCGGGCGTAGAAAATCCCGCCTCCACGGCAAAACATTTTGAATCGCTCATTCACGGTAACTCCTAGGGTTGCAATACTTCTTTCGTCTGACAACAAAGCAAAACACTTTTGCCATTCCGTACATCATGACATGAAGCTGACGATGGGAACGTACACGGATGAAACGCAGATTCCGCCTGGGGACGCCATTGAGAAGCTGCCCAACATCTTGGACTTAAACCCGAATCCGTTGACACACCTATCGACACGTGGAGTAGATGTTTCTGGTCGTAAGCTGCCGCAGGGCGTCGCAATAGAGGCTTAGAAATTTCTTCGCAAATAGCCCTTTACCGTGCAGTAGACGCGATAAGCCGATGTCAATCGCAAGGCTAAAAAAGCTGCCGCGCTAGGACTCGAAGCTATCAGGAAGAACTGGAACAACAAGCAGTTGCGAAAGCTGACTCACAGATAGACTCACAAGCTTTGCAAGACGCCGATTTGGCAAAGGTTGTCACCGCGTGGCGCTCCTTGTCACCCAACCTCAAGGCTGCCGTCTTAGCGATTGTTGGCGGTGGAACCGGCGCTGAGAAATAGGAAGGCCAAACGTGGCTTTGGGGCAATGAGAAAACCATCGTGAGCCTTCCTTCTTGGATTGGGGCGGCGTCTCGGCAAACTAGGGTGAAAGCGTTAGCCACATGCCTAGTTTACCAGAAATACGATTCAGTGCCATTCGGGCTCACTTGGGCTCGCAGACTAAGGCTTTCGAGGAATTGGTGTCGCAGATTTTTCACCTAGATACACAGACTCAAGGTATTTACCATCGAGTTGAGGGTGCCGGCGGCGACGGAGGCGTGGAGGCTTACGCTATTCGCGCAGACGGAACCAAAGTTGGTTTACAGAGCAAGTTCTTTTACAAACTAGGAGCTTCGCAATGGAAGCAAATTGAAAAGTCTGTCCATGCCGCCATCACGAACCATCCTGAATTGGTCGAGTATCGCATCGCGGTGCCTCTCGACCGCACCCCAGCGCAGCTTAAAAATTGGGCATCCAGAGTAAATGAGTGGAAAAGTTTTGCTGCGACTCACGGGCTTACTCAGGAAATTAAATTTGATTGGCAGGGAGCCTCTGAATTAACTGGCGAGCTGGTTAAGCCCGCCTGTAGCCAGTTGCTGACCTATTGGTTCGGAGTGCCGCAATTCACCGACGCGTGGATGGACCGGGTTTTTCAGATGGCGGTTGAAAACCTCGACAAACGATATTCCCCGGCTGAACACGTCAACACCGAGGCCGGCCGAGAATTGGGGGCGTTCGCTCATTCGGCACGGACGATCGAACACCTCAAGCGAGGTTATGTCCGTGTCATGGAAGCTTGGGACAATTTGGTGACTACCGTCCAGAATTCCAAAGCCCAAACGTGTCATTCCTCCAAGCTGGACGCGCTACTGGGGGCAATGTCTGACTTCAAGAGCAAGCTTTGGCCCCTTAAAGGTCCGCCAAACATGGAGAAGACAAGAGACGCAACCAAGGAGATTCAGGATCTTTGGCGGCCGATTCACCGAGAAATCCGTAAGGAGAACGATGAAGAGAAGGACAAAGATCAGAAGACGGTCGACCGATATCGATCCGGGCCGTACGACTACCTGATCGATCAGTCAGAGAAATTCTTCCAACAGCTCGACGAGTGGTGGGAGCTAGGCCACAAGTACAGAAGTTGCGATCATGCCAAATTGCTTCTGACGGGTGAAGCCGGGATAGGCAAGAGTCACGTCCTGGCGGCGATCGTGGGTGAGGCCAGAAAAAGGGGCCAACCTGCTTTGCTCCTGCTTGGGGAACAATTTACGGAGCCGAGCGCGCCTTGGCGCCAAGTCACGAACATTACAGATTGGTCCACCGATACCGATGCCTTACTCGCCGCATTGAATCAGGCGGCCGTCATGTTCGGCGCGCCCGCCCTTCTCGTTATCGATGCGCTCAATGAAACGCCCCATCGCAATCTTTGGCAGAGTCACCTCAACGCCTTCGCGTCCAAATTGACCGACTATCCGAATGTCAGGCTTGCCGTAAGTTGCCGATCCGATTTCTTGCATCTGACTTTACCTGAGAAAGCGGTGCAGCAGAAGGATGACGCTTGGGATTATATCGTGCACGAAGGGTTGGGTGACGGCATTTTCGAAGCAGTGGGCAAGTACTTTGACCACTACAAGGTGGAGGCCCAACACTTTCCTCCGCTGTTGGCGGAGTTCGAGAATCCCTTATTCCTTCGTGTGTTTTGTGAGGCCTACCAAAACTCTCGAGTTCCGGACGGGCCGATTTCCCTCGCCGCCGTCATGTCGAAAAGAATCGAGCGGTTAGGAAAGAAATTGCTGAAGGATATTGACTGTCCCGAAGACAGCACCCAAAACGCCATTGCGTCACTGGCGAGGGCCATCCAACAAAACGGCGGTAAGTCCATTGCGAAAGGCAACGCCCAAAAGTTAATCAACGATTTTTCCCCGGCCCGGGAACACTCCAAATCTCTCTACACCCACCTCAAGTCCAACAGCATAATCGTTGAAACGTCTCTTGGCTTGCTCCAACCCGGTGATAAGCGTGAAATTTTTGTCCGCTTCGCGTTCGAACGATTCGCCGATTACTTCATCGCCGAGGAGATATTGGACACGATCCCCGAAGATAAGGATTTGCAGGATGCCTTTAAGACGGGCGGAAAACTCGCGTGGTTGAACCAACCTGCGGACTACTGGAAAAATCGAGGAGTCGCCAAGGCACTGGCTATTGCGATCCCGGAGCGTTATCAACGCGAAATGGTGGAATTCCTGATCGAGACGTCTTCCCGCCGGCATGTCTTGGAGGACTTTTTGCATTCCGTTGTCTGGCGAAGCCCAGGGTCTTTTACGGAACAGAGCCGTGCCGTGTTTCAGGAGGCTGCTACCGAGCACGATAAACTGGCTCTCGAAACGATCTTGGTCACCGCGACCATACCCGGTCATCCCTATAACGCGCTTAATTTGCACCGGCGGTTGATAGATTTGCCTCTCTGGGAACGCGAACTCAGTTGGACTATCCCAATTTCACAGTTGGCCAAGCCATACCATTCCAAGCCTTCGGAGATTCTAAATTGGGCGATGCAGGTGCCACTCCATCTAATCTCCGACGAGCAGGCGCAATTGGCTAGTTTTCTTCTCTTTTGGTTTTTGGGAAGCAATTTTCGTGGCTTGCGATTTCGGTCTGCGTTGGCCGCTATCCGCATCCTGCGAAATCGCTCCAAGATTGTAGGTGAACTCATGACCGCCTTTCAAAACGTCAACGATCCCTATATTGAAGAGAGGATGTATGCGGTGGCCTGTGGGGTTGCGATGAGGGAACGGGACCGCGCGGCGCTATCCGGCCTTGCCTCGGTCGTGTTTCATCAAGTTTTTGAAAAGCCCCAGGTCGCAGCTAACATGCTCCTGCGCGACTACGCCCGTTCCATTCTCGATTTGGCGGCCCATCGGGACTGCCTCGCGCCAGAAATCAAAAAGGAAGCCTTCCATCCTCCCTATCGATCCAAGTGGCCTCGAATTTTGAGCGAGCAGAAATTCAAGAAAATGTCGGAGAGTCGCGAATGGGGCGGCATTATCCATTCAACTCAACCTAACCGTGGACTGGGTTCGATGTACGGCGATTTTGGTCGTTATGTCATGCAGGCCGAAGTGGAGCAATTCTCGAGCATCGCCTTGGAAAGGACGTTCACGGTGGATGATAAAGACTCGGTGTTCGACGCCGAGATCGCACAACGCTGGATTCTGCAGAGGGCGCAAGAGCTTGGATGGACTTCAGGGCGTTTTAAAAATCACGACAGCAATAATGTCGGCGGGAGTTATCATGGTGAGTCTGAGACGTACAAGACGGAGCGGATCGGAAAAAAATATCAATGGATCGCCCTACGGGAGTTGCTTGGTCTGTTGTCCGATCGGTTTTACCTGTCCACCCGCTGGGGCGACAGACAAGCGAGAACGTTTGTTGGACCCTGGCAATTATGGACCCGAGATTTTGATCCTTCTCAACCGCTGGTTGATATCTCCAGAGAAGATGATGGCTTGCCAGTTCCTGATGCTGACTCCGCCTTGGGCAGTTATGCGGATCCCTTCGCGGATCCAGCTTTGTGTACAGATCGGCAGGCGTGGGTTCTCCAGCGCCCCGACCCTTTTGAGCCCATCATAGAAGGTGCGGCAAGGTCGATTCATCCCGGGGTGGAGTGGTTTACTTTGTGGGGGCTTTACGAATGGAAGGAGCCGAAATTCCAATCGCTTCAACTCTCTTTGCAGGGACGACTCAAGATGTTCATGCACGTCCGAAGCTGGATCGTCAAACGAACTGACTTGAAACGTTTTTTATCCAAAATGCGTGCGATTCATTTCTGGGGCAAAGGGTGTGATTTGATTTCCCAAGGGAACGGATGGATCGGTGAATATCCATGGGGACGCCAGTACGCATCGTTGGAATCTCGCTGCGGCCGCGATGACGAGTGGTTGGAAGAAATTGGCATTCCGCTCTCACATACCGTGTGCAGCGTCGGCTCTTCCGACAAGCTTATCGCCCCGTCTCCCCAAATGTACAAATTGCTGGAATTGGAATGGTCGGGGGAGAGCAGTGACTTTATCGATTCAAAGGGAGTGGTTCAAATGACCCAACTCGACGTTGCAACGGCATACGATCAACGCCCCTGTGTGGTCAGAAAGGCCACGCTCTTGCAGGAGTTGGAAAGGAAGGACCTCACGATCGTTTGGGGCGTTGTCGGTGAAAGAAATTGTTTTTGTCACAAATTGCACAAACACATCGTGACTAAGGAGACCCAATTTAGCGGCGCTTACTACTTGGATAAATCGAAGCTCAAAGGAGGAATCACGCACCACAAGGTACTATCCATTCCTCGAACTGCGGAGCAATTCGCGAACCTTCGATAAAGGCAAGGAAAGTCCAATTCTGCGTCTGTACTTAAAGTAACCGATCCCCTTTCCTTACCACGGAATATCGAACGGGTTTGGAAAGCTTTTCCAGAAGGCCCTCTGCTACCAACTGGGCCAGCAAGGCTTTTGCCTCAGGCTTCTTGATTCCAAGCAACTCTGCGACCTTTGACCCCTTCAGCGGTTCCCTTAGCTCTCGATAGAGTATGTCCAGAAGCGCTGGTGAAACTTCGTCTTTCGGTCGAGTGCTTCCGATGGGCGAATTCGTTTTGGACTGATCGGTAACTTTTGCTGGTTCTTGTACTTTGGGAGTCTCCAGCAGAGGCATTTCTTCGCGCCGGGAGAAGGTCAGCGCTTCCTGTTTGGGCTCCGCCGCAACAGCCTCGGAAGCCGCAGAAAGTGCGTCGCTCAATTCAGATTTATCAGACGGATTTGGCCAAGGGAGTGCGCCATGTTGCAAGAGAGCGGAGTTGCCTTTTCCTGCATGAGAACCATTGCGGACGAAGACGGGTACAAGGTGGAGTTTTTCCAGTTGCTCAATGGCGCCTGCCCAAGTCCCGCCCTTTTCAAAATCGGACGTTACCACCAGAGCCGCATCGGAGAGAGCATAGATAAGTTTGTTGCGCTGCATGGCGTGGCCCACATTGAAGCCTGCCGCAGGGTCGTAGGGCGAGATCAACACGAGCTTGTGATCCATTAGAGGTTCACGGTTGTCTCGCGCAAGCACAGCCCGCTCAAGACTGTCCGCCATGACGCCCGCAACCCGTCCACCAGCCTGTAAGGCCCCGTACATGGCAGCTCGGTCAATGCCTTTTGCGCCTCCCGAAATAACAGTTCGTCGAGCTTGCGCGACGAGTCTTCCAATATCCTCTGTATAGGCCATCAACTCATCATCCACGTGCCGAGAGCCAACAATGGCTAAACCTCCACTATCCAATAGTGCAGGCTCTCCACAACCGTACAACACGGGTGGAGCGTCCTCCTTGAGGCGAGTTTTAAGGCGGCGAGGATAGGCTGGGTCGGCACGACTAATGACCCAAGTGGCGCGTGAACTCCATCGATCTATCGCCTGGCTTAGCAGGAACCCACGCCCCAGCAGACTCTCCAGCCGCTCTTGGCCAAAAATGGCGGCGCAAAGTTCAACCATCACCTGACTATCTGGGCCGATCAGATCGGCCGGTTGCTTTTGCTTCTCGCGAAGAATACGGGCAAGCCGGTTATATTCGCTCAAAGTCAACAGGTTAGCCGACGCATCTCTGCTGCCCGTGATCAGAGGCGCGGTCAGCAGCAAGATAGCCTGCGTATTGGTTGTCAGTGGCAAGATCATTCAGCGTGTACCGTTGAGGCCAGAGCCAGAGGATACACCGGACCGCTGCCATTTGTCGTTAAAAGACAGGCTGCTACGGTCAGTGTCCACCGGGAATCAACCATGTCGTC
>Ga0207014_1133_pt1 | contig 16026 bp, 7 predicted proteins | sample Alteio_BWMinCont_56_FD_153495 | JGI IMG/M metagenome (GOLD analysis project Ga0207014, IMG submission 153495) | Enriched cells from forest soil in Barre Woods Harvard Forest LTER site, Petersham, Massachusetts, United States -... | ecosystem: Environmental > Terrestrial > Soil > Temperate forest >...
TCGGTCGCGAGTTCGCACAGGGAGTTAGCCATGATCACACTTTTTCATTCGCCGCAGACTCGCTCCGCGAGCATTTTATGGCTCCTCGAGGAGCTGGATGTTCCATATCGAACCCAGATCGTCGGCTTTCGCCGCGCCGATGGAACCGGTGCAAAAGATCCTGGCAATCCGCACCCGCACGGTAAAGTGCCTGCCATCAACGACGGCGAGGAGTTGATATTCGAAAGCAGTGCCATCGCACTATTTCTCACCGACAAATATCCGGCGAAGAAGATGGGCCCGCGCGTCGGCGAGGCGGGGCGGGGTGAGTACCTCTCCTGGCTCGCCTACCGGCCCGGCGTGATGGAACCCGCCCTGATCGCGCGCCGCTTCGAATTCAAACATGTGTATGGCGCGATGGGATGGGCTCCCGCGGACGAGGTGGAGGAGGTGCTGAACAAGCACCTCGAATCGCGGAAGTACTTTCTGGGCGACGCCTTTTCGGCGGTGGATATTCTGCTCGGCGGCGGGCTGCATTTCATGCTGATGGCGAAGATGGTGAAGGAAACGCCGGTACTGAAGGCGTATGCCGCCCGAATCACCGATCGGGCCGCCTTTCGCAAGATGATGGAGTCGGACAAGCGCTGATCAAGCGGCGAGCGGCGGGTTGGTCCCTTGCTTTAGTCCGATGGCCGGGTACAATGGGCGGCTCTTCCGGTGCGGGGTGGAGCAGTCTGGCAGCTCGTCGGGCTCATAACCCGAAGGTCGTAGGTTCAAATCCTACCCCCGCTACCAATTTCACCTTCTAGATCAGAGAGTTAGCGTCGATATGTGCTCCAACTGCTCCTGTGGCCCAGGAGATTGCGGGAGTTTTGCGGGGCTTGAGATCGCACGCCTTTTCTGCCGCAGCAATCAGATTCCCAAGCTCTGCTTCCGAGTAATGCGTCGTGATCCGGCGGCTCTTATGCCCTAACAGATCTTGTCGATCCTCAAACGACACACCCGCCGCTCGCAGCCGACGGCCGAAGGTGTGTTTTAGATCGTGAACTCTCACACGTCTAAATCCCTGTGGCGCTGCAGTCCCATGCGCGCGTTCCCACGCGTCGGCTGCTCGCTCCCGCGCATTCTTCCAGGCAGTGCCGTACATTTTCTTGATTGGTATGCTGCGACCGTGCTTTTCCTGACGCACAAAAACGTACTCGGGATGCATCCCTCGCGCTTCCTCCACTACCGATCTCGCAATCCGGTTCAACACCACCAATCGATCCTCCGCGTTCTTAACCCTGTCACCCGGAATGACGAAAACCGATGTCCCTAACTCAGGCACCTTTCGTTCCCATGCCCATCTCAGACTGCAGACTTCCTCCTCGCGATTGCCCGCATTCACCTTGTACGAGGCCATTCGCAGCAGATGATCTGGCAATTCGCGAAACAGAACTTCCTGCTCTTCGACCGAGAGAGAATGGGGCTTTCGAGCATCGGTGACCGGAAACAGCTTGATCTTTGGCCCCGTCTCCAACCATGTCATCCCTCGCTCATCCCGCCATTCATTTGCCGCGAGTCTGAGGACTCGACGCACCGCCTCTAGGGACAAATTAATCGTCTTTGTCTTGACCCCATCCTCTCGACGCTTGTCGATGAACGGCTGCAACTTCTCCATATAAACCCCAGAGAGAAAAAGATCCCCGATGAAAGGATCGAGAAGCGCTAAATGTCTCGCATCATCGCTGATGCTTCTCTTATGTTGATTCTCCTGAAGATACTTCGTTGCAGCTGCGCGAAAAGTCCTCTCTGGCCGAACGCCGTAAATCAACGCCTTTCGAATCGCTTCAATACGCTTCGCGAGCAGCGCTACCGCTTCCGTGAGGTCACTTGTCGCAGCGCTCTCCCGAATGCGGACGCCTCTGAACTGCTTGTCGATATGCCAAATCCCACCGCGTTTCGTGAGACCTGACGTCTTTTGGTTTCCCATGGCTTTTTCCTTTCAGATTGAGCCGCGAGATGCCCGTTGCGGCTCTTATAGTCGTCTGCCCAGCGATCAAGGTCAAGGCGGTCAAAGGCCACTCCTTGCACGCCGATGGGAAGGTGGGTGAGTGCCGGGCGAACCTCCCGATTGAAGCGGTTCTTGTCCATCCCTAAGTAGCGCGGTGCATCGCGAAAGCGGATGAATCGTGGTGCCACGACATACGGGGAAGGGTCAGCGAGCTGGCCTATGCGAGCCACATTGTGGGCGGAGAAGACGTCTTCGCAGTTCGGCAATTGCTCATTGACGTAAGGAGAGAGGCTAACGCGATTCCAAGAAGCCGGCGGAGCCGGCGCAACGGGCGAGGATTCGTCGGGCTTCATAAACGACCTTCATGTGTGGTTCCGGTCGTTCAGGGTCAAGTCATCACGTATGGCGCGATGATGCGCCTTACACCACGCGAATAGTGCGCGAGTTTCGCGGAAAATTCAGTGAAACTCTTACAGAGTTCGCTTTGAAGGCTTAAGGCATGCGTTGGTACAAAACCTCACGTGGATCGAGCCCCATCAATATCGCAGACGATCGGACCCTTCGCCATTGAGTTGTCAGGGAAGGCGAGGATGACTGGGTCGTCTACGCCAAGTGCGCCTTCTCAGGACCCGAAACGGTGCTGGCCTATCTGTCGTGCTAGTCGCCATTTCCAACTCACGGCTCATCGCGAATGATGATCGCGGCGTCACGTTCCGTTGGAAGGACTACCGCGACCACGGCCGCACACGATACAAAACGATGACCCTGATCCTTGAGGAGTTCATGCGTCGCTTCCTGCTGCATGTGTTGCCTTCGGGCTTTCATCGCATCCGTCACTGTGGTCTGCTCGCTAACGCCAACCACCGGCGCGACCTCCCCGCCGCTCGCCAGCGGCTGCATCAACCCGCACCGCAGCCTCCCGCACACCTCGGCGAAGATCACGGTTGCCCCAGGCCCACCTTCGTGTGCCGGCACTGCGGCGCGCCGATTCTCATCATCGAGACCTTCACGCGCGCGCAACACATCCGTGGACCGAAGGCTTCACAGTGTTCACCATGAAGCATCCGTCGCTCACCGGATGGTCTTCCCCGTCGGCGCTTCATCACACGAGGCTGACCCGAACGCCCATTGTGATGGCTGCCGATGTCCGACACTCTTGCACGCCATAACCGCCTAAATCCGGATCCTGCCGCTAAGGTGTGGGAAGCCGTGGCGCAATGGCCGCCGCATTGGTGCCGCCATCAAGCTTGCCGAGCCCACTGCCTCAGTTCAAATCCTCATAGCCCATCGCAACCGGAGTCCTCTGGGTACAGCATCGCGGTTTCCTCCCCTGGGGCTTAACGGACGCCTGCCCTCAAACCTCGCCAGCTTTGGTGTGCTCGCTCACGAAGGGCAGGAATCGGACAACCCTTAACAACACCGGGCGTTGGAGGCATCAAAATGATCGCCTCGAAGCGGTCGTTCACGGGTTGCGGTAAGCTTAGGTTGGGGGAGAATTAAGGTTGGACATGCTTACGTACCGGTATGAACCAGGCCGAGCGTCGCCCTACAATCAACACAAGCTGCGACCGTCATGATGGCCTTCACTCGACGCTCCTTCATAGTCCGGGGAGTTCTCGCTGGAGTGGCGATGATCGGCGCTTTTTCGCGACGAGTGGCTGGTCAAAGACCACGCGAGCAACCTAGATCGACAACCAACAGTATCGACCCTTACTGCGGCAATTATCGAATTGGCGAAGGTCACATCGTCGGAATTGACCGGTTCATTCTTGATTCTGGCGACATCACACTCCTGATCTCGGATTACCAGTCCGGAGTCGTCCGGCGCCTATTCCGGCTCTCGGAACAGGATTTCGTCATGGGGCAGGGGTTTGATACACCATCGCCAGCAAAGCTACACGTTCATTTTGTTAGAGAGGAGCGGGGCCACTTCAACGCGATCTCTCTGAGACCTGCGGGTGGAACGGAAAGTGTTGCTGAACGGATCGCACTCCACAATCTAGACGTCACCTTCCAGAACGGAGAGGTGACACTCGCCGGAACGCTGATCACGCCGGCGACCCAAGGTCCGCACCCGGCCATCATCCTGCTCCATGGGTCGGGACCGCTAACGCGCTACTCATTCGGACCGTACCCACATTTTTTCGCGTCACTAGGGTTGGCGGTGTTGATTTACGACAAACGTGGCACGGGCGCATCGACGGGAACGCTGATGGATGCTTCGACCGCCACGCTGGATGACCCCGCCGCTTACTATCCTGACGATCTGATCAGCGACGCCCTGTCCGCCTCGAACTTTCTGAAGGGACGTGAAGATATCGACACTTGGAAGATCGGTTTTTGGGGTTCGAGCGAAGGCGGAATGCTGACCACTCAGGTCGCAGCACGATCCAAAGACGTGGCTTTTATGATCAACTCTTCGGGGTTCATGGGACCTCTGTGGCGGACCCTGCTTTACCAAGTAGGCGCGACCCTGCGGGCGCGCGGCTCCCCCAATAATGAGGTGGACGAAGCGATTGCGTTTACCAAGCTTTGGATGCGGGTCGCGCGGACCGGAATTGGCTGGCAGTACTTCGTAGAACAACAAGCGAAGGGCCGCAGAGAACATAAGCCGTGGTTCTTTCAAATAGGTGGAGACATTACCTCGGTACAACAATTGCGCTGGGATTGGGATCATATCCTTGTCTTTGATCCGCTCCCTGCCCTCAAGAAAGTGACCTGCCCGGTCCTTGGTGTGTTCGGCGAGCTGGACACCTCCACTTCCGCTCATACGGCGGAATCAAACATGCGACACGCTCTTTCCGAAGCCGGACACAAAGACTTCACACTCAGGATATTTCCGAGAGCCAGCCATTCGTTGGCTGAGATGCCACCCGGAAATCGGATGGCCCTCGGGGTTTTTGAAACACTTCGCTCTTGGCTGCTTGCACGTATCCAAAATGCCCGAGGAGCTTGAGTAGCAACGCCATCGATTCGCTTCAGAATTGACCTCTCGTAAGCGGCCGGTCGCATCAGGCAGCTTCGGGTCTATTTTGGAGTCACCAGGATTTCCACCGAGGTGGCGTTGGCGGGCTGGCGCACATTGATCAGCGCCTCGCGCGATGTAGGTACACCTCTTCCGCGCAGGCGCGTAAGGGTTTCGGGTTACCCGTGCGAACCACGGAGAAACGCGTTGCCGTACCCGAGGCCCAACCGCCGCCCGGCGAACCATCGCCTCCACGTCGAACTCGTTTCTTGCTGTGCGCAGTGAAGTCACCCGGTCGCACATCTCGTTCAACAAGCTCTCGGAACTATCGAGCGCACTCTTCATCCGCACGCGCAGAGAGCTGCCCGTGTCAATCGCTTCGGCTCGTCTTTGAATTGAATAGATCAGGGAGGGGGTGCTCGGTAGCAGCGTCTCGTAAAGTTTCCGTGCGATGGCTTCGCCTTCATCCAGGCGCACGCGCAGGTGCTTCTCGATCTGGCTCATTCGAAGCCGTAGCAGTGGCTACACCAACAGCAGTGCGTGCAAGGAGAGAAGGGCGTAAAACCAGCGGGTCTCACAAGCAGAACATGTCCTCAGATTCGTTGAGCCGCATCAAAGGGTGCCGTAGCAAAAACATTGCAGGATGCAAGTCCGCAACTAATTGTAGATTCTCGACATTTGGGGCGGCCGCCGAAACTAGGCGGGTATTCCGAATTAGTTGCGTTGTCGCGGCCAAGCAGTCAGAACGCAACTTACTCTCATTCAAATACGGAATCACAATCGAGTTAATTCTAACTGGGCTCGACCAGTGACCGCGCCAGACCAACTATGAGTATAGTGCGGCTAACGAAGGACAGGCGCGTGTAGGGCGACTACACTGAATGGTGTCCTTATGGATATATTGCATGTCACTCTGCCTACGAGGTCGGCACGCGAACAGATGTAGAAGTTCTGCAAAGGCGTTAACAGTGGGTCCAGGAAAAGGAGGATTATCCCCTTGCTGTTCCAATCGGATTGGGGTGTTCGTGCAGTTTGGAAATGACATTTAACGGGCCGAGGCAGTTCCGAATTCTCGGCACGATACACCGTATTTGGTTCTGCTCATTTTCTGTGAAGCGATATGAAAGAATCGGAATAACTCGAGGGCCGGCCATTGCGACCATCAACCTAAATACCATGCGGAAGCGTTCGGGCGCCGGTGCTCGAAAATAGGCAGGTCTCTCTACGAGTAAGGCTCGACATTCAAGGGATGGATGTGCCCTATGGATACAATTGTTCGGGAGTTCAGTGGATGTTCCGGTAATCGACTCCCTGGCGCGCACGGGTGTTAAATGAGTCGCCGCAAATCTTGATCGATGACTGGCGATGAGAGTATTCGCGATATCGGATATTCATGTTGACTACGAAAAGAACAGGCAATGGGTGGCGGAGTTGTCGTCGAGTGATTATCACGACGATGTTCTGGTCTTAGCGGGCGACATATCCGACTCATTGTCGCGGTTGGCGTGGACACTAACGGCGATGGCGAGGCGTTTCAAAAACGTATTATTCGTGCCGGGAAATCACGAATTGTGGGTCATTCGAGACGACAAACGTATGACGTCGCTCGCGAAATTCGACCGAGTGCGTATGGTTGTCGAAGAATCTGGCTGCTCAATGAAATCGCTGGCTAGTCGTAGCGTGCGGATTGTGCCCCTTCTGGGTTGGTACGACTATTCATTTGGCGAGCCGAGCGACGAGTTACGAGACATATGGATGGACTACCGCGCGTGCCGCTGGCCTGGGTGCATGAACGAGGATCAGATCGCTGCGCACTTTGCGGCGAGAAACGAGATACGTTGCGACAGTAGTAACACGACTACCATAACCTTTTCGCATTTCCTACCACGTGTGGATGTGATGTCAACATGGGTACCAAAGGTTCTATACCCAGTACTTGGCAGTGCGCGGTTGGAACATGAATTGCGTTTGCTCCAGGCAACGGTCCATATCTACGGACATAGTCACATAAATCACTGTGTGCGCATCGATGGCGTTACATACGTGAACAACGCGTTGGGTTATCCTCAAGAGACGCGATTCTCATCCAAGCGGTTATTATGTGTTCTCGAAATATAAGGGGCGATGGGGTGCAGGAAATGGCTGGCACGAACCAGAGCCCAATCGTTCTTTCGTCCGTGTTTTAAGATGAAATTAGTTGCCCCTCTTTGCTCGCAGCGCTTCGTGGGATTTTGAACGATGCGGAATGGCAACAGGAGTTCAGGTTCCAATTTGCGAGAGATGGCGCGCATGGCGAAATGCGCTGTGGAATTGGATCTAATAAAAACGAACATTGGGCATTTGGATTTGGCGGCAGGCCGTTGCGGGCGTGAGTAAAGTGCAGTTTTCGCTGAATTCTGGCAATCAACCAGTGCGAATGTCATTGCCTACGTATCCATTTGCGCGGGGCGGCTTTTGGGTAAGGACAGACGAAAAGGAGCCGGCTCTGGTGACCAGCGGCGTCGCAATCTGGCTACATCCGCTCTTGCAGTGCCTCATTACAGATCACGTGGTCAAGGGCTGGCCTGTTGCCGGCGGTAGCACACTTAGAAATGGCGCTCGCGGCGATGTTTGCGGCAAATAGCCAGCTAATCGAAGATCGATTGACTGTTTATTTGAAAAGGGTCATTTGGCTTCAGCCTCTGTTCGTCGACGAGTCGCGTGAGCTTCACATTCGGTTACGCCAAAACTCGTCCGAGGAGGTTGAGTACGAGATGTACACCGATAAAGTGAACGATCTCCAGCAATCCTGCGCGAATGAGAGGCGTCGTGTTTAAGACAGCAGAAGGGGAAACACAGAGGAGCCCGCTAGTAAGCCGGAATCCAGGTCAAGAGAACAATCGTGCTGACGGCTCGGCGGCGACGCGGTCGACATGCCATGCACCCAGGCGACTCTCTCTTCCTACCTATCCCTTCGCGCCGGAAAGACACTGGGTGAAGTTGTCGACACACTCTACTGTGGCGGCCGTCAACGCATGCATTAAGGCGCCCTACGAGGAAGGCAGTGACAGTACGAGTGTGTCAATGGAGAATTCAAGGGAAAAAAATCGGATCTGCCATCTATTTAGTGAACAGTGGGAAGCTCGTGAGATTGTCAACGCTGAGCCCGATTCACGGACTGAAGCGATAGTGGTATTGTTGTCGACGAACCAACGCCAGTATGAACCTCTTATACGAGCTGCGATTGCGCAAGTTGCGCCACGTGCGCGACTAATCTTTTCCGCGCCTACAGTGGACTCGTTTTCGGCGGTATTGCGCAATGTTCGCAAAGAATGTACGGGCTTGGACGCCGTGTGGTGTATGTGCGGGCTTGAGGGCCAAGCCCCTTTTGCAGATCCCATCACGTATGTTCTCCAATGCTTAGCACGTGCGGATATCAAAGAAACGAAGATATTACTGGCCAGCTACTTTGAGCGTGACATCCAACGGTCAAATATTGAAGCGTGGCTGGGAGTTGCTAGATCATTAAGTAGCGTGATGCCGCGCGTCTATCTTGCGCTAATTCACGAGCATAGAGAGGAAAGCGGGCAAGAGGATTGCACTCTTATAAATGAGGTTCAGCAGTCCAGTGGCCGAGCGGTAATAAAGTGGGTAGATCGATTGTGGCGAGAGTCCCGAGCGGTTCCGCTTGAAAGCGTTCTTTATAAAGATGGTAAGCGACACGTTTTACGTATTCGCCCGATTGATGTGGCACCCGAATGTGCACGGGCGGTAATACGTACGGGCGGAACGTATTTAATCACGGGTGGTATGGGCAGATTGGGGTATTTATTTGCCGAGCATTTGGCGAAGCGGTATGCGGCGCGTCTTATTCTAATTGGCCGTTCGGCGTTGGACGGAGATAAAGAATCCAAGCTTAAGGCGCTTGAAGAGCTTGGAGGTCGAGCAATATATGTTGCGGCCGATGTGAGTGATGTTGAACACATGCGTGTGGCAATGGAGCGTGGCCGCTTGCGGTTTGGTGAGATTATTCACGGTGTAATTCACGCAGCTGGTATTGCCAGCGGAGGGAGCGTACTGACGAAGAGTGTGCAAAGCATGGAAGCGGCGTGGTCACCAAAGGTGAGAGGGACAATTGTATTAAGTGAATTGTTAGAAGCACAAGGATGTGAAAAGGAGTTGGATTTTATTTGTTATTTCTCGTCGATATCCGCGGTGCTCGGGGATTTTGGCTCTTGCGATTACGCCGTAGGAAACCGTTTTGAGCTGGCATACGCGAAGTACGTTAATCGCAAAGCGTTAGCGATCTGCTGGCCGTTATGGGCGGATGGAGGGATGGGTCTAGCGGATGACGAGGCGACACGTCTATATCTGAAATCCAGCGGGCAACGTGCATTACAAAATGAGGAAGGAACCGAGTTATTTGAGCAACTACTTGCACAACGTGAAGCTATCGGCATGAACCACGCATTGGTAATGGTGGGTGAGCACCGTCGGATCTACCAGATGCTGGGGCTTGAACTACCTGCAACAGCAAACGGCAGATCTTCCCCACCGATTGGGAATAAGCGGCGTCGTGGGGAATTGCGAGGGTTAACGATAGAGCAGTGCATATTATGGGAATTAAAGGAGTTGGTAAGTGAGTTATTGAAGTTGCCGCAGGGGAAGTTGGAGGAGGATGAGAATCTAGCGGAATTTGGATTTGACTCAATTGGATTGACCATGCTGGCGAGGCGGCTGTCTGCCCATTTTAATGTGGAAGTATTACCGAGCATTTTTTTTAGTCATACGACACTGCGGAAGCTTATCGGTTATTTTGCTACCGAGCATGCGATTGCGGTAAGCGAGTACTACGGAGAAGAGGCTGAGGATATAGGTAGCGCTCCGCAGCACATCATAGTTGATCAGAGCACGCGGAAACGCGCCGAATCATCCGGCAAGATATTGTCGATCCCGGAGCAGAGTCGGACAGCGACTGGGAGTGACATTCAGGAGTCTATTGCGATCATTGGGATGAGCGGGCGCTTTCCTGGTGCACGCACGGTGGATGAGTTGTGGACAATACTGATAGAGGGGAAAGAGGTTGTACAAGAGATACCGGCTGAGCGATTCGATTGGCGTGAGTATTACCAAGAAAATAGAGAGCAGAGTGCTGGTGTTGAGGTGGCGACCAAGACGAATAGCAAGTGGCTCGGTGTAATGCCGGGAGTGGATGAGTTTGACTCATTATTTTTTGAGATATCGCCGAAAGAAGCGGAACTGATGGATCCACGGCAGCGACTCTTGTTGCAAGAGTCGTTCAATGCACTGGAAGATGCCGGATACGGAACAAGTCAACTGAATGCTAACAAGATAGGGATGTTTGTAGGGGCCGAACAAGGTGATTATCAATTTCTAGTCGAGGGGCATGGCGGTAGTGCCACAGCGAATCATGACGCGGTTCTAGCGGCGCGGCTGTCGTATTTTTTGAATTTACGAGGCCCTGCAATGACGATCAACACGGCTTGTTCGTCTGGTTTAGTGGCGGCCCATCAAGCATGTTTAAGTTTGCGAGCCGGAGAGTGTGATACAGCCATCGCAGCGAGCGTCAACTTAGTTTTGAGGCCACAAAGTTATGTAGCGATGAGTCAAATGGGGATGTTGTCGCCGGACGGCAAATGTTACGCATTTGATCGACGTGCGAACGGGATGGTGCCTGGCGAGGCAGCGGTGGCTGTAGTATTAAAACGCCTTTCGCAAGCAGAAGCGGATGGCGATTTAATATATGCGGTCATTCGCGGCAATGGCGTTAATTACGACGGTAAGTCCAATGGACTAACCGCACCGAATGGTACCGCACAAGCGGAACTAATCAAGGAAATATATGCGCATGCGCGCATTGAACCGAAAGACATTGAATATATTGTGACACATGGGACAGGCACGCGATTAGGTGACCCTGTCGAGACTAATGCGTTGGAAGAGGTCTTTGGTGACAATCCGAACGTAGAACCGTTTTGTGCATTGACCTCGACAAAAACAAATCTCGGTCATACCTTTGCAGCATCCGGCTTAGTGAGTTTGGTGAGTTTGGTGCAAGCGATGCGCCACGAGATGATCCCAGCGAGCTTGCATTGCGAACAATTAAGTGACTATATCGATTGGAAGCGAAGTCCGTTTTACGTCAATACTCAGAATAAAGTATGGCCGAACCGAACTGGCAATAACCGTTTAGGTGCAGTTAGCGCTTTTGGTATGAGCGGTACCAATGCTCACATGCTAGTCGAAAGCTACCAGCAAGTAAATCTATGTATACCCTCTAACATCACTGCACCCTATTACATGCTGGCTTTATCCGCCAAAACCGAAGAGGCGTTACAGCAGCGCGTAAACGATTTGATCGAACTGCTTAAAGATGTGCAGCATGACTGGAGCATTCCTCGTCTTGCAGCGCTCAGCTATACGCTGCTTAACCATCGGCAACACTTTAGCCATCGATGCGCGTTACTAATCTCCGATCGGGAACAAGCCATCTCGCTGTTAGAGGCAGTTAACGGTAGTAAAAGACCGCCAACACTTTTTAAAAATAAAGTACCCCGCGATTTTATCGAACAGCCGGCGTTGACCCGCTATGCTGATAACCTAATACAAAAGCTTGCTTCACAGTCTTCAGAGCGCCACCTATATCTAGAATCCATCGCCGCTCTAGGTGACCTCTATTGTCAAGGCTACTCGCTTAACTGGCAATCGCTGTACAGCAGCCGTCCACTCACACGGCTCTCCATTCCACACTACCCGTTTGCACGAAAACGCCATTGGGTTGCAAGTGATCAGGACCACTGCGCGAACTCGCCAGCTGCTCATGACGAGGAAATTACCCAAAATCATGTAAATCATGGCGCTTGCGATGGGCAACGAGTCGTTCCTGTGAGCGGTACAGTGGATAAGTCAGCGCATGCTAGGGTAATTGAAGACAGGGTCTTAAGTCGCCTAAAGCGATTATTGAGTGACGCTACAAAAATAAGCCTTCAGAACATAGATCCAGATGAACCGTTTGATAGCTATGGGATTGACTCGATAACAGTGGCAAGAATAAACGACGTTCTTGGGAGGGTATTCGAGGGGTTGTCAAAGACCGTGTGGTTTGAACATGCCGCGCTAAGAGGGCTAACAAGACACCTAGTGACTGCGTACCCAGACGCAAGCCGCCAGTGGAGTGGGGTAGACGCGAAGACAACAATCGACAAGAGTGAGTCAGTCGGAAATCCAGTGAACGTGCGACAACACAAGCATGGTCGACTGGTTAAGCTAGCTAATCGCCCCATTGCGGCGCGCGCTGCGCCGGTACGAGCGGCGATAGCGATAATCGGGTTATCAGGAAAATATCCTGGCGCCAAAAACATAGCAGCTTATTGGGAAAATCTGAAAACGGGAAAGGACTGCATATGCGAGATTCCTAGCGACCGTTGGGCATTGGAGGGATTTTACGAGGCCGACGTGGAAGCGGCGATTAGTAAAGGCAAGAGCTATAGCAAGTGGGGTGGCTTCGTTGAAGACATTGCAGAATTTGATCCATTATTCTTTGGAATCTCTCCCCGCGAAGTCGAGAGCATCGATCCTCAGGAGCGATTCTTTTTGCGCGCAAGTTGGGAGGTCCTAGAGGACGCTGGATATACAAAGGCTCGTTTGGCGGAACAGCATCAGGGACGAGTAGGTGTGTACGTCGGAATAACAAAGACTGGATTCGAGATGTATGGGCCGATTCTGTGGGCGCATGGCGAAAATACTCATCCGATCACAAGCTTTAGCTCGATGGCTAATCGCGTCTCATACCTATTGGACTTGCACGGCCCAAGCATGCCGATTGACACAATGTGCTCGGCCTCCCTAACGGCGATCCACGAAGCGTGTGAACACATACTAAGAGACGAGTGTGAACTAGCTATTGCGGGTGGCGTGAATTTGTACACCCATTATTCCAGCTATGTGCGCCTTTGCGCGCAGCGCATGCTGTCCAAAGATGGGAAATGCAGGAGTTTTGGCGAAAGTGGCAGTGGCTTTGTGCCTGGCGAGGGAGTCGGCGCGGTTTTACTCAAACCACTGGAAATGGCGATTGCCGACAAGGATCACATCTACGGAGTAATTATTGGGACAAGTATTAATCATGGCGGCAAAACAAATGGGTACACGGTCCCCAGCCCCGTGTCGCAATGTAAGTTGATAACGAACGCACTGAAGAAAGCCAATATTGATCCTCGAACAATTAGTTACGTGGAAGCACATGGCACTGGAACAGAGTTAGGCGATCCGATTGAGATTGCAGGTTTGAGTTCGGCATTTGATGAATACACGCAAGACAAGCAATTTTGCGCGCTTGGGTCTGCGAAGAGCAACATTGGCCATTTAGAGAGCGCATCGGGTATAGCTGGAGTGACTAAAGTGTTGTTGCAAATGAAGCATCAGACGCTGGTGCCGAGCCTGCACTCCGAAATACTGAATCCACACATTGATTTTGCCGATACGCCATTCGTGGTGCAGCAGACACTGGGAGAGTGGAAACGCCCAACCCTCGATATAGGAGGACGACAGGTAGAGTACCCTAGACGTGCCGGAATCAGCTCTTTCGGTGCAGGTGGTTCAAACGCACACGTGATCATTGAAGAATATGTTGGATCCAAGGCGGTCGCTGCTATAGAGACCGTGGATAATCCTCTTGCGCTCATTGTTTTGTCGGCGAAGAGCGAAGAGCGGTTGAGAGAGCAAGCCAATCAATTATTATCCTATCTCGTCAGCCATTGTCTGCCTGAGAGCGATTTGGTCAATATTGCCTACACTTTACAGGTAGGACGTGAAGGAATGAACCATCGACTAGCCTTCACTGCCAGAACGATCGCCGAAGTACGAGAGAAGCTTGATGCTTACCTAGCGGGAAAGGCCGACCGTGGCGAGATTGAAGAATTTTATCTAGGCGAAGTAAAGAAGAATAAGGACGCGTTGGAGGCGCTCAAGGCGAAAGATATCGTAGACGTATTGGTCACGCACTGGTTAAAGCAGGCTAACTACAGCAGTCTATTAGATCTTTGGGTCAAAGGCCTCAATCTAGACTGGAGCCAACTATACGGAGAACAATCGAGGTATCTGACATCTATTGTACCCGCGCGCCTCTCCCTTCCGACCTATCCCTTCGCTCGGGAGACGTATTGGATGGCCTATGCAAATCAACCATCAGGCAGGGTGATAACTGAGCACGATGGCGCCGCTGAACAATCGGTATTACTTTTGCGCCGAACATGGCAAAAGACAGAAAGGCCACACAACGCGCGCGCGGCACAGGCAATTAGCTATGAGGAACGGATAGTATTGTTGGATAGCGCATTTACCAACAATGCGTTTGAATTCTCGCACCGATTCGCTACGCGCGTGGAGTATCTCGAAGCCGGGTCAGAACCCGTGTCCTCAGATATCACGGAAACACTGCAACAAGTATTTGGTAGCGTGCGGTCCATACTGAGGGCAAAACCAAAGGGAAAGGTCTTGCTGCAAGTTGTTGTACCGACAGCAGAGCAAAATCGATCGCGCGGTGACTTAATTGGCGCTGTGAGCGGGCTATTGAGGAGCGCGTCCATTGAAAATCCCCAGTTTGTAGGGCAAGTAATAGGGATCGTCGCCAATGATGTGCATGCGCAATCGTTAGCGCCAATTCTGGAGTACGAGGCGGTCACAGTAGAGAGCGGGCAGAGTGAGATTCGGTACATTAACGGGATACGAGAAGTGACTCAACTGTGCGACCTCGACACAAACACCGACACGATTTCGCACGGCCTTGAACTCACTCGAGGGTCATCGCCTCCATGGCGCGATGACGCAGTATATTTGATCACGGGCGGCTTGGGAGGACTTGGGATGATCTTTGCGCGAGAGATCGTCACTCAAACGAAACGCGTTAGGATTATTTTGACAGGGCGCTCGTCATTAAGCGACGCCAAGCGTGCGCATATGAAATCGTTGGAGATCAACGGCTCTCAGGTTCATTACTGGATAGTGGACGTCGCAGACGCTGAGTCAGTCAACTCCGGTATAGAGGCGATTGTAGCGCGATTCGGGACGCTGCATGGTGTGCTCCACTGTGCGGGAGTGATTTTGGACAATTTTATAATTAAGAAGTCGGAGGAGGAGTTTCGAGCAGTCTTGGCTCCGAAGGTAAAGGGAACGATACACCTAGATCACGCCACACAATTCCTACCATTAGAGTTCTTTATTTTGTTTTCGTCTGTGACCGGCGTGTTAGGCAATATTGGCCAAAGCGATTATTCGTGCGCAAATGCGTTTATGGATCGTTATGCGGCCTATCGGGAAGAGTTGGTGAAACGACGTGAACGTCTCGGCAGAACCCTTTCAATAGGGTGGCCGTTGTGGGCGGACGGTGGCATGAAAGTTGACAGCGTAACGTTGGATCAGATGAGGCGACGTGGTTTTGAGCCCGTGAGTAATCGAGCGGGAATCAGCGCGCTAAGCGTCGCCTATAGAAGTGGCGAAACACAAGTAACGGCGTTGAGTGGAGACCGCATATTGCTTCGGTCGTCCCTCGGCATTGGTGCTCCGAAACAACGTGAAATGCTATCGCAGGCGGGCATAAAAGTGGGTGGTTCCGAGGGAGCGGATTCTCAAGGATGTAGTATCGGCAGCATCGAGCACCAGCGGCTAGCAGAAGCATGGAAAGCGTTGGAATTAGCCAATTCTATCGTCAAGATCGTCGCACACACGCTCGTCGTTCTGTTGTCCGATTGGCGCCATCAATCCGTGCTGCAACGCGAGATGTCGCAAATAAATCCGGATGTAAAGCTGGTCTTCGTGAGTCTCGCTAACGAAGGACAAGATCCGGATAAATCACGCCTCACGGCAAATGGGCAGTTGGATACCGTGCAGCAATATCGCGTTGAACGTGGAGCTGTTCGGTCGCTTACCGACGTAATCACCCACATTACTCGTGACCATGGACCGATTGATGCGGTGTGGAATTTCTGGGGCCTGGAAGATGTTGGATATATACAGGAGCAAGACTCTATTGTCCGACTTATACAAGGGCTAGCGAATGTTGGTATCAAGAGCGCCAAGGTATGGTTAGTTGGGG
>Ga0207014_1135_pt1 | contig 15894 bp, 9 predicted proteins | sample Alteio_BWMinCont_56_FD_153495 | JGI IMG/M metagenome (GOLD analysis project Ga0207014, IMG submission 153495) | Enriched cells from forest soil in Barre Woods Harvard Forest LTER site, Petersham, Massachusetts, United States -... | ecosystem: Environmental > Terrestrial > Soil > Temperate forest >...
GGTGATGCTGGCCACGGGCGTGAACCGCGGCCAGGCGGCCGCGGCGCTGAAGAAGGCGAAGGGGCATGTGCGGCAGGCGATTGCGGCGGCTAAACCTATGTGAGCGGGGACGTGCCGGGCGCGGGCAAGATCAAAGGCAACAACGAGTCGAGCTGCGCTCGACCGCTCGGGGCAACAGCGCCCGTCCCCACATGAGCCGGCGGTTCCCCAGTAGGCCCTGCCCTCCCGATTAAGCACACCCGCGGCCATTCCCCGCTAAAATAAGGTTTCACTAAGGATTCATACTAAGGACTTCTTGCCATGGACAAACTTGTCATTCGCGGCGGAGAGCCGCTGCTGGGAACGATCCGCGTCAGCGGGGCGAAGAATGCTGCTCTTCCCTGCATGGCTGCGGCGCTGCTTACCGATGAACCGGTGATTCTCGAAAATATTCCGCAGGTGCGCGACATTCAAACCACGCGCAATCTGCTGGCCGCGATGGGCGCCGAGGTGGAACTTGGCTACGGACGCGCGCAGCATCGTACCACCATCCACTGCAAGACGCTGGTCGCTCCAGAAGCCAATTATGAATTAGTGAAGACCATGCGGGCTTCCACGCTGGTGCTGGGACCGCTGGTGGCGCGCTGCGGGCACGCCCGCGTTTCGCTTCCCGGCGGCTGCGCGATTGGGTCGCGGCCTATCGATCTGCATATCAAAGGGCTGGAAACATTGGGCGCAAAGATCACGCATGATCACGGCTACGTGGAGGCCCGAGCGGATCGCCTCAAAGGCGCGGAAATTGTTTTTGACAAGATTACGGTTACCGGCACGGAAGACCTGCTCATGGCTGCTACGCTGGCTGAGGGCGAAACGGTGATGAAGAATTGCGCGCGCGAGCCGGAAGTCGCAGACCTTGCCGAGTTGCTTAACAAGATGGGAGCGAAGATTGAGGGCGCGGGAACGTCGACCATTCGCGTGACCGGCGTAAGCAAGCTGAAAGGGGCGAAGCATCGCATCATTCCCGACCGCATCGAGGCAGGCACCTTCATTATTGCGGGGGCGATGACGGGAGGCGATCTCAACGTCACGGGCTGCGATCCGGCACACCTGGGCGCGGTGCTTGCGAAGCTCAAAGAAGTGGGTGTCAAGACGAAGGCCAATGGCGACTCCGTGCGGGTGATGGGCGACAACCCGTTTACGGCGGCCGATATGACCACCGAGGAGTATCCCGGGTTCCCGACCGATTGCCAGGCGCAATTCATGGCGCTGGCGACGCAGGCAGAGGGCATGTCGGTGATTACGGAAAATATTTTCGAGAACCGGTTTATGCACGCGCAGGAACTGGTGCGCATGGGCGCGAACATCAAAATCGAAGGACGCAAAGCGGCGATTCAAGGAAAGACTCCGCTGAGCGCGGCGGCGGTGCTGGCGTCTGACCTGCGGGCGTCGGCCTCTCTGGTGCTGGCGGCGCTGGTCGCCGATGGGGAGACCATCATTGACCGCGTTTATCACCTCGACCGCGGGTACGAGAATATCGAGGAAAAGCTGCGGGGGGTGGGCGCGGAGATTAAGCGGATTGGAGAGATGTTTCCGCGGCGGCGCGGGGCTACGGGGTAGGGCCGGGTCGTTAGGTTGTAATTTCTGCCTTCGTTTCAGTTTTCTCCGTATAGGGATTTATTTGTCTTAATGCGGAGCTCCGCTCCGCGCGGACGGGCTCGGCGCCCGTCCCCACACCCAGCAAATTCCCACACCAGCCTTTCTCGGCCTACCCTTTGTAGTTCAGCGCCCTGAGGCCCAGGAATCTTGACGTTGGGCCTAACTCTTCTTCGATGCGCAGCAACTGGTTGTATTTGGCGATGCGGTCGGTGCGGGAGGCGGAGCCGGTTTTGATTTGGCCGGCGCCGGTAGCAACTGCGAGGTCGGCGATGAAGGTGTCTTCACTTTCGCCGGAGCGGTGCGAAATTACCGAGGTGTAGCCGTTGCGGCGGGCGAGATCGATGGCGTCCAGAGTTTCGCTGACCGTGCCGATCTGGTTGACTTTGATCAGGATCGAGTTGGCCACGTGCTTGTCGATTCCCTCTTGCAGGAATTGAATATTCGTTACGAAGATATCGTCGCCTACCAGCTGAATCTTGCCGCCGAGCTCTGTGGTTAGATTCTGCCAGCCGTCCCAGTCGTTCTCGGCGAGGCCATCTTCGAGCGATACGATGGGATAATCTTTCACCCACTTCGCCCAGAACTTCACCATCTCGTCGGAACTCTTCGTGGATTTGTCGGACTTCTTGAAGACATATTTGCCGTCCTGATAGAACTCGCTGGCGGCGGGATCGAGGGCGATGGCGATTTCTTCTCCGGGCTTGTAGCCGGCTTTGGTGATCGCCTCCAGCACAACTTCGACGGCCTCCACATTGGACTTCACCGAAGGGGCGAAGCCGCCTTCGTCGCCGACGGCGGTGTTGTAGCCGCGTTTTTTCAGCACACCCTTGAGCGTATGGAATACTTCAACTCCGCAGCGCAAAGCTTCTGAAAAGGAAGGAGCTCCGACGGGCATGACCATGAATTCCTGGAAGTCGACGTTGCTGTCGGCGTGGGCCCCGCCGTTGAGAATATTCATCATCGGAGTTGGCAGGGTGTTGGCGCCCGCGCCCCCGAGATAGCGGTAGAGAGGAACATCAAGGCTCGCAGCCGAGGCGCGCGCGGCCGCCATGGAGACGGCGAGAATGGCATTTGCTCCCAGTCTACCTTTGGTCTCGGTGCCATCAAGTTCGATCATTTTGTGGTCGAGGCCGCGCTGATCGAAGGCGTCCCAGTTGGCCAGGGCTTCGGCGATTTCGCCGTTGACGTTCTCGACCGCTTTGAGCACGCCTTTACCCTGGAAGCGGTTGTTATCTCCGTCACGCAGCTCGACGGCTTCGTGCTCCCCGGTAGATGCGCCGCTGGGAACGATGGCACGGCCCATGGAGCCGTCGACGAGAAACACTTCCGCTTCCACGGTAGGATTGCCGCGTGAGTCCAGAACCTCTCTGGCATGAATGGCTGCGATATTTGACATAGGGTCGATCGGTTTCCTTTTTGGGTTTTGGGGACCAACGATTATATCGGATGGAGATGGCCGCGATGTGACGGAGGACACATAGGCTGGCGCTCCGCGGCAGATTAAGACCGAGATTCCTCCGCGCGCGAAGAAAAGCGCGCGCTGGCGGAATGACATGTCTGAATCGTCCACGCGCACATTCTGCCCTTGTCTCTGCTGGTTCCCCGCATGGTTCGCTGGTTGTGTGCGGTCCCGGGGTGGACTAGAGTTAGGTGGACAATATGGAGTTGCTGGAGGCGCGATGAAGAGACTGACGGTTCTACCTGGCATGTTGCTGCTGGCGGCGATGGCTGCGGCGCAGGCGAATCCTGCGGTGCCGGCGGGCACGGCCTTGATGGTGAAGCTGAATACGACGCTGGCAACTTTCAGTAATAAGGCTGGAGATCCCTTTCAGGGCAAGCTCAGTCAGCCGGTCATGCTGGGCGGCAAGATTATGATTCCTGCGGGCGCGACCGTGGAAGGTCGCGTGACCAAGGTGAGCGAACCGCGGCGCATTTCGGGCAAGCCGACGATCGCGATTCTGCCGGAGGCCGTGATCTTTCCTAACGGCGAGCGTTATTTTCTGGATGCGACGCTGGTTGATACAAACCTGGGCCGCGGCTCCGACGTAGATACCGAGGGCCGGTTTAAAGGATCAGGCTTCGATAAGGACGATAAGATCGAGACCGGCGCAGGTACGGCCGGGGGAATGCTGATCGGCGGGTTGGCCGGAGGCCCGCTGGGACTGGCAATTGGCGGTGCGGTGGCAGCGACGGCGACCACGGCGCACTGGCTGGAAAAGCATCGGTCAGCGATTTTGCCGGCCGGGACCGAATTGACTTTGGAGTTGAATCGTCCGCTGATGGTTTCTGGAGCGGCGAGCGCCCCGGTCAGCGGTGGGCAGTAAAGTCCGGCGGCCAGGTGAGCGCGCAGAAAATTAAAGACTCGAAAAGGGTGCGACCACCGGGGCTGAAGCTACTTACCTCGCTCTTCGCCATTTACTAACCCCATTCTGTCCACATCACTTACCCTACTGCGTACAGCAGGTCTCCCTCGCTTAACAGTTGCAGTTCAATCCATCCTTCCAAGGGCAGGGCATCGACCGGGAGTCGGTTCTGCCACAGGCTGAAGCGCAGGCGCAATTTGGTGGCTGCGGCAATGGGGGTGGTCGGCCTTGAGTCGCTTGCCGTCGCGCCAGTTCCTGCGGCGGGATTTGCCAGCAACCAGACCAGAGGCAACTTGAATTCAAAATTGCGGAGCAGGGCTAACTTGGCCGCGTCGTCGGGGTGAGTGGACGAGGCCAGGACGCGCTCTTCGGTACCGCCTTCCACTGTCCAGCCGCGGATACGACCTTGTTGCACTGCGGCCTCAAGGCGCAGGGCGCGCCGCGGCCGGGTTTCGGAACCCGCCCAGGATTCCAGGTTAACCACGAGTTCAAAGTCGGTTTTCGGAAGATCGCCGTTGAAATCGAGACGTCCGTAGACGTAGGTTGCATCGATCCCCGCGTACACCGCGTCCAGCAGAAACTGCTTGCCGTGCATGGATCCGGCGCGATGGTCGGCGGTGTAGATTGCGGAACCCATCCATTCGAAATAGCGCACTTTGTCGCCGGTGACGCGAGGATGAATGTAGGCGGTCTGCGGAATAAATGCGGGGCGCACTTCGACACCGGTGATGGGCTGCGAGAGGTAATCGGGCGGAGTCGCGCCGAGCGCTTGATAGACGTTCGAAAGATGAGTGCGGTAGAGCTCGTCGAAATCGCGGTCGTTGGCCGAGTGATGTTCAGGACCATACCACCAGTTCCAATCGCTGCCCTCGGCGATCAGGATTTCATCAAAGGCTAGCTTACGCTGCGCTTCGGGGGCGCGGGCGGCATTCTGGGTGTAGAGGTCGCGGGCGCTGTGCAGGTAGTCCCACGCGCGATTGTCTTCGGGAGCGCCGATCCAGACGTTGAAGTTGGCGTTGATCCAGGAACCGGGGACGAGCGATGTCAGGCGGTTGAAGGTGTTATGGCGGGCGATGGCCTCGGAGATGGTGACGGCCTCCACGCCGGGCTCGCGTTGCAGGTCGTCGTAGAAGCGGCGAAGGAATTCGCGGCCGGATTTGGGATAGTATTCCCAAGCATTTTCGCCATCGAGAATGATGGAAACGACAGCGTCGCGGCCCTGCGCCAACAACGGCCGGGCTGCCTCTTTGATGTTGCCGATCAGGTGGCGGGCGGCGTCGGCTGGAGGCATGCCGGAATAGACGAATCCGATGAGGTCGGAAATCGTGTGATCGCGAAATACCAGGTTCATCGCCACCGAACCGTTTTCGTAACGATGAATGTTGTAGAGCTTTTCGGCGCGGTCCGCGGGCAGGCGGCCGGTACCATCGCGGTTGAAGGATGCGCCGATGCTGCGTCCGAGGACGCCTTCGTCGGTGGCCATCCACTGGATGCCGAGGCTGTGGGCAATGGCGATCGCTTCCTCGGAGACGCTGCCTTCGGATGGCCACATGCCTTTGGGGCGGACGCCGAAAACCTGCTGGTGCAGATCGAGGCCTCGCAAAATTTGCTCGCGAGCGTCTTCGGGATGACGAAAGCGATTCTGCGGAAGCGGCAGGCCGGGCGAAGATGCTGCTCCGGCATTGGTGTCGCAGATAAGCGGAAGAATGGGATGATAGAAGGGTGAGGTGGAGATTTCCACCGAGCCCTTTTGAGCGGCCGCAGTATGGGCTGGAAGCACCTTGCCCAGCAGTTCCCTTTCACGAGCCATGACAAAGGTCTGGTCGTCGAGTGAATAATGATGGCCCTTGGTTACCAGCGCCGCAACCTCCTTATCTTCGAGAAAGAACTCATCAAACCAGGCGATTTGCGATAACACTTGCAGGTCGGTGAAATCCTGCGGCTGAAAATATCGTTCGGCACGCTCGGCCGAGTCGCCGTGCTCGCGGAAACGTTCCCAGAGTTCGCGGTAGCGGGGATAGCGTCCGATCAAATTGATGGGGTTGGCCTGAAAAAGATATTGCAGGGCGAAGCGGCGTTCGCCGACCGATAGATCCTTGGCCGGCTTCGCGGCCACGCTGAGAAATGGGTCCTGAGCGGTGCCGGCGACGTAGTCCTGAATTTGGACCATCAGCGAGGGCACGATGTTGAAGTTCTGGTGAACGTTGGGAAACTCATCCAGCAGTTTGACCATGCCGTAATAGTCTTTCAAGGCATGGAGGCGAACCCAGGGCAGACGATATTCGCCGGAGACCAGGTCTTTGTAAAAAGGCTGGTGCTGGTGCCAGAGCAGGATGACGCGGAGAGCGGGCATGAGTGGAGGAGTCAGTCTAGCATGGGGATTCGCGGTGAGGGCGGAGCGGATTGGCCGGTTGGGTCAAAAACAGTCGAGCTTCGCTTGACCGGACAGCCGGGGGCGGCTGTCCCCACACGAGCATCTCGCTTCGGCGCAGGAGGGCTGTCTTCCGGTACACTAGGGCCGCACGTCTCGCGCACATCTTGCGCCCTACATGAGCCCTGAATCCAAGATCGCGATCGCATCGCCCCAGCTTCTTAGTGAACAGGATCTCTATCTCTTCAATGAGGGCAGCCACTACCGGCTGCATGACAAGATGGGAGCGCATCTGGTCGCGCAGAAGGACTTGGCCGGAGCGGTGTTCAGCGTGTGGGCACCGAATGCGCGGTCGGTCTCGGTGGTGGGTAGCTTTAATGCGTGGAATCCTAAATCGCATCGACTGGAGCCGCGTGGGTCGTCTGGAATCTGGGAAGGTTTCATTGCGGGTGTGACCCAGGGCGCGCTTTACAAGTTTCACATTGAATCGCAGACTGGCGGGTACAGCGTGGATAAAGCCGACCCTGTTGGGATTCTGCACGAGCAGCCGCCGCGCACGGCATCGGTGGTGTGGGACCTGGCTTATGAATGGGGCGACCGCGACTGGATGCAGAAGCGCGGCGAGCGCAACTCGCTGCGGGCTCCGCAGGCAATTTACGAGGTGCATCTGGGTTCGTGGATGCGCGTGCCGGAAGAGAACAACCGTCCGCTGACTTATCGCGAGACTGCTCCGCGGCTTGCCGAATATGTGCAGCGCATGGGCTTCACGCATGTGGAATTTCTGCCGGTGATGGAGCATCCGTTTTACGGCTCGTGGGGATATCAGACCACCGGCTATTTTGCGCCCACTTCGCGTTACGGAACTCCGCAGGACTTCATGTATCTGGTGGATTACCTGCATCAGCGCGGCATTGGGGTGGTCCTCGACTGGGTGCCTTCGCACTTCCCTTCCGACGAGCACGGTCTGGCGTTTTTCGATGGCACGCATCTTTACGAGCACGCGGATGCGCGGCAGGGATTCCATCCTGATTGGAAGACTTACATTTTTAATTACGGGCGCAGCGAAGTGCGCAGCTTTCTGATGTCGAGCGCCATGTTCTGGCTCGACAAATATCATGCGGATGGCTTACGCGTGGACGCAGTTGCGTCGATGTTGTATCTGGATTATTCGCGCAAGCAGGGGGAATGGATTCCCAACAAATTCGGCGGACGCGAAAACCTGGACGCGATAGATTTTCTGCGGCGCTTTAATCAGGAAGTGTATAAAGAGCATCCCGACGTGCAGACCACGGCGGAGGAATCGACCTCGTGGCCCATGGTTTCTCGGCCGGTTTATCTCGGCGGGCTCGGCTTCGGCATGAAGTGGGATATGGGCTGGATGCACGACACGCTGGAATATTTCCGCAACGATCCCATTCACCGCAAGTATCACCACAACAAGCTGACCTTCCGCATGCTGTATTCGTTCCACGAAAACTTCGTGCTGCCGCTGTCGCATGACGAAGTGGTGCACGGCAAAGGGTCGCTGATTGGCAAGATGCCGGGCGACGAGTGGCAACGTTTCGCCAACCTGCGTCTGCTGTTTGCCTACATGTATGCGCAGCCGGGCAAGAAGCTGCTGTTCATGGGCTGCGAGTTTGGGCAGGTGCGCGAATGGGGACATGACACCAGCCTCGAATGGGATGTGTTGCGGTATCCCGTTCATCGCGGCGTGCAGGCCTGGATGGAGCAACTCAACCGCGTTTACCGCAGCGAGCCTGCACTGCATGCGCTCGACAACACGGTGGATGGCTTCGAGTGGGTCGATTGCAACGACAATGCCACCAGCACGATCTCTCTGCTGCGCAAGAGCGAGTCGCCGCAGGATACGGTGCTGGTCGCCTGCAACTACACGCCGGTGCCGCGCGTGGGCTACCGTGTGGGAGTTCCCCATGGCGGCTACTGGCGCGAACTGCTGAACAGCGACGGGCGCGAATACGGTGGCAGCGGGATGGGGAATCTGGGCGGCGTGCAGGCAGAAGAAATTCCCACGCACGGGCGGCCGTTTTCGCTGAATCTTACTTTGCCGCCTCTGGCCGCGTTATTCTTCAAGGCGGACGGGGGCTAAAGCCCATAAGCGCCAACTTAAGAAACAGGCTTTAGTGTTCGTGGACCTATTCTTGGTAAATGCGTATCGCAGAAGAAAACTGGAAGGTGCTCGCCTTGTTGTTTCCCGCGGGATCGCGGCAAATGGCATGGCAGTCGGGTGCGGTCGAGCGCTTGCGCGGGTTTCCATCGGCTGAGGTGCTGTTGCGTATGCTAATGCTGCATGTGGCGCGGGGGCACTTGTTGCGGGAGACGAAGGTATCAGTCGGACGATCCGGATGCCGGGTCGTAGGCCCCGTCCTCGCCCATAACTTCAGAGTTGCCGACAATAGGGAGTTAGGGATTGTTCAAATGGGGTTTTGTTGGAAGCTCGACGGGAGTCGCGGTTTCACGAAAGCGAAATGGCGCTCCTCTCCTGCAAGGGCCATGCGGACGTCTTCTCGACGAAGTGGAAGCCATACCGCCGCCAAGGAGTGCCGGAGGATTCCTTGCGCACCACCCGAGCTTGTCCGACATAATGTTCCCCTCGGCTGCTCAGAATCACCTCGACAATCGAACCCTTGATCAGCGAAGACATGCAGTTGCACATAAACCCTTCAGCGCTCACGTTTTCGGTAGTAGTGATTTCCTCGAATGCTTTTCCACTAGGTTCAGTGCCCCGCAATCTGAGGGCAAGTCGCATGCGGACACGCACGTGGGCGCGCTGCTCCGACCGCTTGTTCTGCAGTTCTAGGGTGAGCCTGCGCCTGAGTTCATCGAGTTTGAGAGGCTTCTCAAAGTACGCAACGGCGCCAAGGTTTGCGCAGTGGTCCTTATATTTCGCCTCCGTCTCTCCCGTGATAACAAGGATCGGAATCGTAGACGTGTAGCTTAGGGAGCGAAAGCTCTGGCATAGTTCGAATCCGGAGAAGTTCGGCATCATGAGGTCCAAAAGAATCGCATCCGGCTTGTGTTCCAGAGCCAGCCCCAGAGCCTGTTCCGGGTCTACCGTGTCGATGACCTCGTAGCCCTTGGACAAGCAGGCTCGCAGCAGTTCGCACATCGCCTTATCATCGTCCACGATCAGGATTTTGTGCACGCGCACACCTCCACTTGAAGAGCCTCCTCCCCGAAGGGACGATTAGTTCCCCTGCTCTTTATCGCGTTGTCATCCTGCTACGCCACGCGATCTTCTCTCCTGGAGCAGGATGAGACCCATTTTTCATCCCCTCGGTGCTTTCGCTTTGCCCGCAACCTGCGTGACGATGTGAATCAAAGCTACAGAATCGTTTTCGAGTAGTTTCTTCGAATTTTCCACGCAAGCTGCGGCACCCTCATTCAATAACTCTTCCTTGGTTGGTTCTGAAAGTGCCGAGAGGACAATCACGGGAATGCTCTTTGTGATGGCATCCCCCTTTAGCGCTTTAAGTACGTCGAGGCCTGAGATTGTCGGTAACACGAGGTCCAAGACAATCAAATCAGGTAGTGTCTCGCGCGCTGCACGTAGACCTGCCTCTCCGTGGTCCGTGGTGTGGACGGTGTATCCCGCTCCGGTAAGTGCTCTCTGAACTGCGACTCGCATGAGTTTGCTGTCCTCGATGAGAAGTATTTCTCGATTCTTATCTAATAGAGATCTGACGGTACGAGCCAAGGCGTCGAAACTAAATGGTTTTTGCAGGAATTTTGCGAAGCTTATCGCTTCGCGGTCTAATCCGCGGTCTGTGTATCCAGACACAAGAACAACGGAAAGCGCTGGCCGTATTTCCAATGCGGATCTTGCCAGTTCCAATCCTCCCGGGCCAGGCATCACGATGTCTGTGATTAGCACGTGAATCGGGCGATCATGGCTCTGGCAAATCTTCATCGCTTCTTTCGCATTGCCGGCCTCCAACACGGTGTAACCCTTGGATTCCAAGTACACTCGGCATACGTTGCGAAGGACGGCTTCATCCTCCACCAAGAGAATGGTCTCAGTCCCCGCGGATGGCACCTGAACTGGTTGGAGGCTCTCGTCGGAATCCGCGGCAGCGTCGACACGGGGAAGATAAATCTTAAAAATGCTGCCTTTGTCCGGTTCACTGTAAACCCAGATGAATCCGTTGCTTTGCTTCACAATTCCGTACACCGTCGCCAAACCCAACCCCGTTCCTTTTCCGGCTTCTTTGGTCGTATAGAACGGTTCGAAAATATGAACTTGAGTCGCGGCGTCCATGCCAACGCCTGTATCGCTGACCGCCAACAACACGTACTGCCCCGGTGGGACCTCGACCCCTTGATAGTAAGAAGCGTCCAGCGTCACGTTACTTGTCGCGATGGTGAGACGCCCACCTTGTGGCATGGTATCCCTTGCGTTCACCCCCAAGTTCACGATCACCTGCTCAATCTGACCTCGATCAGCCCGCACTGTACCGACCTGAGGATCGAGCTCCAGCAATGTTTCGACATCGTCCCCCAGCAAGCGTGGCAACATTTTCGCCAGGTCGTTCACTACGTAGCTAAGATCGAGGACAGTCGGCTCGAGCACTTGTTTTCGACTGAAAGTCAACAGTTGGCGAGTCACCGTGGCGGCTTTGGAGCTAGCATCTTGGATGCGGGTGGCGTATTCAACTACCTTCTTAGGGTCAGCAGAGGACTCGTCCAGAAGCTGTGCGTACCCGCTGATAATCATGAGCAGGTTGTTGAAATCGTGGGCGACTCCGCCTGCCAGTCGGCCAACGGCTTCCATCTTTTGGGCGTGTTCAAACTGCTTCTGGAGAGATCGATGTGCGGTGATATCCTCAACAAAGACTTCGAACCCGCCCGGAAGCTCGTCATCATCAGGCAGGCGCCGCCCACCGAGTCGCACCGTTATCGTTTTTCCATCTTTACGCTTCCACTTGGTCTCGTAACCAACCGCGGGATGTTCGGATGCATAATCACGAGCGCGTTTCTGCTCGGTCGAATCGAGATAAACGTCCGCACCTGTGTTGAGGCCCAGAACCTCATCTGGAGCTTGGTAACCAAGCATAGCTGCGAAGGCTGAATTTGCCATGGCGATGCGACCATTCTGGTCAACCCGATATATACCGTAGGGCGCGCCCTCGGTAATTGAGCGATACCTTGATTCCGATCGCCTGACAGCTTCCTCAGACTTCTTGCGCTGAGTAATATCAAAAAAGGTGACGACGCTGCCGCCAACCCGACCGTTGTGCCATATGGGATAAGACCAGTACTCAGCAGGGAAGCTAGTTCCGTCCGCGCGCCAAAGAACTTCGTCCGTCACATGCGTCCCCTTCCCCTGCCGAAAAGCCAGGAAAATCTGGCATTCCTCCTCGGGATACGTGCGCCCATCAGGCCGGGTGTGGTGCATCAGCGCATGCATGTTTTTTGCAAGCAGTTCGGAGTCGCGACTGTAACCCAACAATCGAAGACAGGCGGCATTGCAGAGTGTGCACGCTCCATCGACATCAATGGAGTAGATTGCCTCGGCCGTGGAGTCGAGCAACAATTGCAACTGCTCTTTGGCCTGCAGTTCCAAATTTAGCTTGTGAATCTGGGCCTCTATGCGTTTCCTTTCGCTGATGTCGCGAATCGCGGCAATCACATAGGTTCCCTCTTCTGCTTCCAGCGGACTGAGACTAATCTCGACGGGAAACTCGTGGCCATCGTTGCGAATAGCGTAGAGTTCCCGGCTTGCCTCCATCGGTCGTGCGTGGGGGTCATTGAAATACGCAGCCCTGTGGTCCAGATGTCGATCTTGAAAGCGGGCAGGAATCAATCGCTCGACCGAATGACCAAGCAGGTCTTCGCGGTCGTATCCGAATAGGTTTTCCGTCCGAGAATTGATGAGGACGATTTCCCCGGTTTGATTCACGATGACCATCGCGTCTGGCGCCGACTCAAGCAGTTCACGGAAGGGGAGGATTTTGGTCTTCACAGCAAGTTACGCATGCCACGTGATGGCGAACCAATTACTACTACCCTCTCTGTTGGACTGTGACCTCGTCGCAGATGGCTGCCTCGGAGGTTGGAGCGATAAGGCTTCCTTCCGAAGTCCGTACGGGGTACATCGTCGGCCCGAATGCTCTGACAACTGCCGCGCAAACCTGACATACAACGAAGCTAGCACCGCGTAGGGTGGTGATCCATTCACCATTAGTTAAAGATGGGCTTGACTTGGTGAGGATGAGCTTGCCGAGGGTAAGGACAGGCTCGACATTAGTGAAGATGAGCGTTAAAAGGTTCAGGGCTTCTTCGGAATCGGAATCCCCATTTTCTCAGCCATCCTGACCAAGTCAGCTAACGAGTCCGCAGCCATTTTTCGCATGACTTGGCTGCGATGGACCTTGACGGGTGCTTCGCTGGTTCCGATGGCGTCGGCTATCTGTTTGTTCAGGAGGCCGGCAACGACCCAAAGCAGCACTTCTCGTTCACGAGGTGTCAGCGATTCGAAGCGCTCCCTTAACCCTGCAATTTCTGCCTCTCGTTGCCGTCTTATCCGATCCCTGTCCAGCGCTAGCTGAATGGCATCCAGCAAATCTTGATCGCGGAATGGCTTGGTGAGGAATTCAACGGCGCCCGCCTTCTTGGCCCGCACCGACATGGGGATATCACCGTGACCCGTAATAAAAATGATCGGAACGTGGATGTTGGCCGCAACCAATTCGCCTTGAAGATCGAGCCCGCTTTCACCGGATAACCTGACATCCAGGATCAGGCAACTCGGCGCCTCTGGTCGCTTCGCGTGCAGAAATTCGCGTGGCGATCCGAAGAGTTCGACCCTTAGACCCACCGAGCGGATCAGGCTCTTAAGCGCATCGCGGATCGATGCATCGTCATCCACGACAAACACGATGGGCGGCTGCTCCGTCATGAAAGTGGGCTGCCTTTGGCAGGGTGAATCGAAAGATTGCCCAGGTGTGAAAAGGTGCGAAGACCCGGAGTGAAGGAAGCACCTCGCGGGCAAGATCAAAACTACATGGAGACAGTGGCTAATTCCATTGTGCGTTGGCACAAGATTTCTTTACTTTAGTAAAGGTTGGCTCCACGAAGGTTTATCGCCTTGAAGTTCATTGCTTTGAACCGGAGATGCCAATTTTCTCCGCCATCCTTACCAGCTCTGGCAGTGAATCGGCTCCCATCTTCCTCATGAGTTGGCTACGATGGACCTTTACTGTCGCTTCGGTGGTCCCAATTTGGGTGGCGACCTGCTTATTGAGCAGACCTGAAACGATCAAGGGTAGGACTTCCCGCTCCCGAGGTGTCAGCGATTCGAGGCGCTCCCGGAGCTTTGCCGTCTCCGCCTCCCGCTGGCGCTGGGCGCGGTCCCGCTCCAAACCCACCTGAATCGCGTCCAGCAGATCCTGGTCGCGGAATGGCTTCGTGAGGAATTCTACGGCTCCTGCTTTCATGGCCTTTACCGACATGGGGATATCACCGTGGCCCGTGATAAAGATGATCGGAATGTGGATGTTGGCCGCAGCCAACTCGCGCTGAAGATCGAGCCCGCTCTCCCCAGGTAACCTGACATCAAGCACCAGGCAACTCGGCGCATCTGGTCGATTCGCTTGCAAAAATTCGCGTGGCGATCCGAACAGTTCGACCCTCAGACTCACCGAGCGGATCAGGCTCTTAAGCGCATCGCGGATCGACGCATCGTCATCCACGACGAACACGATACTAGGCGGCTCGCTCATCTGATGTATCTGCCTTTGGCACGGTGAATTGAAAAACTGCCCCGTGTGAAGATCCCGGCGTGAACCACAAACGGCCGCCATGAGCCTCAACGATGGAACGGCCCACGGAGAGTCCGATACCAATACCCTGAGGCTTGCTGGTGAAGAATGGATCAAAGATGTGGTTTGCTTGTTCGGGATTGACTCCATCTCCCGAATCATGAACCTGGATCAGCACACCATCCGGGTGCTTTGCAGACTTGATGCGCAACTCCCGCGGTCGATGGATAATCGCTCTCATCGCATCGATGCCGTTCAGAATCAGGTTCAATAGAACCTGCTGTAATTGAACGCGATCCCCGAACACATTGGGAACATCCGGCGCCAGATCGGTGTGAACCGCAATGCCACTGCGCAGAAGTTCGTTGCCGGCCAGAGTCAGTACTTCCCGGATAACGACATTCACATCAAGTGGCTCCATCTGAGGTGGGGCCTTTTGCAAGAGTGCGCGAATTCTCACGATCACCTCGCTTGCCCGATTCGCGTCCCGGACGGTCCTGTCGATGGCTTCCCGAGCCTCCCCCAGATTAGGCGGTTGCCCAGCCAACCAGCGCAGCGATGCACTTGCATTCGTGACCACAGCCCCAAGCGGCTGGTTGACCTCATGAGCAATGGCAGCGGCCAACTCTCCCATCGCAACCACGCGGGACACGCGGGCGAGATCCTCCTGTGAGCGACGCAAATGCTCTTCGCCTCGCCTCTGGTCGGTCACGTCAATACACGAACCAATGTAGCCGGCAAAAGACTTGTCAGGATTGAACCGTGGCACCCCGATGTCGGTAACCCATCGAAATTCGCCGTCGTGCCGTCGCAGGCGATACTCCATCTTGAATGCCTCTCGGCGATCAAAGGACTGAATGTACGTTTCCAGACATTTCTGCAAATCCTCAGGATCGACCCCTTCCGCCCAGCCGTTGCCGAGCTCGCGGTCAATGGATCGGCCGGTGAAGTCCAGCCAAGGCTTGTTGAAGTAAGTACAGAGCTTGTCAGTCCCCGACATCCAGATCATCACCGGAGCACTATCGGCCACTAGCCGAAAGCGCGCCTCACTCTCAAGTAGTCGTTCTTCCGCTCGCTTGCGTTCGGTGATGTCGCTAAACACAACAACCTGACCGGTGACCTGGCCAGCGGCGTCCCGCATGGGGGCGATACTGTAAATGACATCGAAGAACGTGCCGTCCTTGCGGATGAATACGTCCTCGTAGTTCTTCAGAGGCTGCCCATGGGTCAGCGCCTGGAAGCCGACACATTCGGAGGAGGGGAAAGGCTGACCATCACGATGATGGTGATGCGTCATGTCGTGCATCTTCTTGCCGCGCATTTCGCCGAAGCTCCATCCGAAGAGTTCTTCGGCTGCCGGGTTCATCGAGGTGACCAGCCCGTTCGTGTCCATCGTGTAAAGCCCTTCGCCAAGGCTCTTCAATACGGTTTCATCAAACTCCGTCGCGCGGCGCAGCGCCTCCTCCGCCCGCTTGCGCTCGGTGATGTCTCGCCCGATGGCAATGCTCGTCCCGTCCGAAAGATGTACGACCGCAACTGACAAATCTATGACCCCCCCGTCCCTGACCCTCGCTTTGAGCTCTTTAAACTCGCCAGTTGAGCGGGCCACGAAATCCCGAACCATTTGGCGGTACTGCGGGTCGGGATAATGCTCGGCGAGTATATCCACATTTTGTTCTCGGATTTCTTGTAGCGTCCGCCCCATGGTGCGCTCCCATTCTGGATTGGCCAGTTCAATGCGGCCACT
>Ga0207014_1072_pt2 | contig 15820 bp, 13 predicted proteins | sample Alteio_BWMinCont_56_FD_153495 | JGI IMG/M metagenome (GOLD analysis project Ga0207014, IMG submission 153495) | Enriched cells from forest soil in Barre Woods Harvard Forest LTER site, Petersham, Massachusetts, United States -... | ecosystem: Environmental > Terrestrial > Soil > Temperate forest >...
GCGGCAGAAAAGACAATGATTGGAGGCTTCGGTCATGATGGCTCACTTCGTTCTCCGAAAAACGATAGCACCTCTGCCAGATGTGAGCCACTTGCCCCGTGAGATCGGGGTCTAAAATCCCACGTCCCCTTTTTGGCCTGGCTACTTTAGCGGATCCTCGTCACCAGATCACTGAAGGGTTCAGACCGGACGTTCCAGGTGCCCTCAAACGGATTGTCGAGATCAGTCAACACAAAATGTGCGAAGAACAGCAGCAGGGTCGCGATCGCCATCGAGACGATGCCGAGCGCCAGGTTGTGGAAGGGAAAGAAGAGTAGGAGAAACAAAATCATCGTTGCGGTCATGGTAACGAACAGAAGGAGGGTCTTCGGCATCCGCTTGGCGCTGATCGCGAGCCTTTCATCGCGGTGAAGGGAAGACGCATCAAGGAGGCGGATTATAGGCTCCGCCGAATTTGCGCGGGCAGGGCCGGGAAATATTCACCGCGCCTGCCGCCCGGTTCCCGCGCTGAGAGCCCCCTCGCTGCCGGAGAACAAACACTATAACCCGAACAGGGAAGCAAGCAGGCAGAGCTGGCCTTTGTGCCGTCGCTTTGATGGTCAGAAATCATCTCGCGTTGAGTTTCCAGAACTAACAAACATCAGGAATGGTCGAGATGTCTGTAATGCTCTGAACTCGTTGGCGTTTTCAGGTTTTAGCCACAATATAGCTATATCATAATGCCAAAAGTTCCTATTAAATGAGAACTTGACGTGTTAGTGTATAGCTATAATGTCCCAGGAAGGCCCATTGCCGGCCTCCCGCGTCCGACTTGCTGCCGTACTTCGCGCCGCCAAAGAAGTGGTGTCGGTCGATATTACATCTAGTACCCTCAAGATTGACCGGCGCCCTGCTGCCAAGCTTCTCTCACGGTGGAAAGACCAGGGTTGGCTCCGCAGGATAGGGCACGGGCTCTATGTGCCCGTGCCCCTGGATCTGTCCGGCAGCGAACAGGTGGTCGCAGATCCCTGGGTGCTCGTGCCGACGCTTTTCGGGCAATGCTACGTCGGCGGCTGGACGGCAGCCCATCATTGGGAACTGACCGAGCAGCTCTTCAACGAAACCTTCGTCTTTACCACGCGGCGTGTGATCGGAAAGCGCGTAACAGCGCAGGGCGCAGTGTTCCTCCTGCACGGTGTGAACGCCAAACGTCTTTTCGGGCTGAAAACGCTGTGGCGTGGCTCCGTCAAAGTTTCGATTTCGGACACCGCCCGTACGCTGGTCGATATGATCGCTGCGCCGGAAGTGGGCGGCGGCATCGATCACGTGGGTGATTGCCTGAGCGTATATCTTGGCAGCAAGACAGCCGACCGCGATTTGCTGATCCGTTATGCAGAGCAGTTCGACAATGGCGTCATCTTCAAGCGTCTCGGGTATCTTGCAGACACGCGGCTCCACGATGACAAGCTTGCGGCTGAGTGCCGTTCGCGCCTGACACATGGTTACGCCAAGCTCGAACCATCACTTTCCTCAAAGAAACTCATCACCGCCTGGCGGCTTTGGGTGCCCGCAGCCAGGAAAAAAACAGCGCCATGATCGACAAACGCGAAATTCTCGAAGCCGCATCGTCCTTTTCGCTTTTGCCCAATGTTGTAGAGAAGGACTATGTTCTCGGCTGGATACTCGCCGGGATCAATGCCCATGACGAACTTTCGGAAAGCTGAGTCTTCAAGGGAGGCACCTGTCTTAAGAAATGTTATTTCGAGACGTATCGATTTTCTGAAGACCTGGATTTTACGCTGCGTAATGAAGATCACCTCGACGAAGAGTTCCTGCGGCCTGTGTTCGAGGAGGTTATCGCCTGGGTCACTCGATCGCCTTTACGCGAATAATCTTGGCCGCCTGAAAAGCAAACTCCTGCGGGTTGTCCAGCGCTGCTTTGCGATTCTTGGTTTGAACGACCAGAGCCAGCGGCAGAAAAGACAATGATTGGAGGCTTCGGTCATGATGGCTCACTTCGTTCTCCGAAAAACGATAGCACCTCTGCCAGATGTGAGCCACTTGCCCCGTGAGATCGGGGTCTAAAATCCCACGTCCCCTTTTTGGCCTGGCTACTTTAGCGGATCCTCGTCACCAGATCACTGAAGGGTTCAGACCGGACGTTCCAGGTGCCCTCAAACGGATTGTCGAGATCAGTCAACACAAAATGTGCGAAGAACAGCAGCAGGGTCGCGATCGCCATCGAGACGATGCCGAGCGCCAGGTTGTGGAAGGGAAAGAAGAGTAGGAGAAACAAAATCATCGTTGCGGTCATGGTAACGAACAGAAGGAGGGTCTTCGGCATCCGCTTGGCGCTGATCGCGAGCCTTTCATCGCGGTGAGCGCTGGCCAGATTTGCGATCCCCAGCAGACGCTCGTAGACCGCTCGCTCCGGGTCGCCCTCCGGCTTGACCTCAATCACGCTCGTGACGACGGCGGAGAACAAACGGTCGGTGGTTTCCGTGTCTTCGCCACGCGAGAGCGTGCTCCACTCCGTTTCGGCTACGCCGCGAGCGTAGGCTCTGACCGTCCGCACGATCGGGTCGCGCGCCACATCCTTCAACGGCCTGCTGAATACGACCAGATCCTTGAGCGCGCCAGACTCTTTGAGAATTTCGTTCTCAACCGCGGCAAACTGTCCCCAGATCACATAAATCGCGAACGCATAGACCACGCTATACAGCGTGCCGATGATCTGCAAAAGGGCACCGAGCCCTTCGGCATCGTCCGCGATGAACCGGTGAACCCCAGCCAGGCGCAGCCCAAGGTAGAGGGCAGCCGCGAAGGCAATGGCTTTGAAGCCGCGAACTCTGACATCTGGGGGAATGATTTCGACCATGCTCATCGTGCGCCTCCGCTGGCGGTCGCTAGAGATGCCCCATATACCCGACTACCCCAAACCTCGACACAACATCCACGTAGTCGTGGATGAGGGCAAGGCATTCGTCCAAGTCGCGATAGGCGAAAGGACCATCCGTGCGCAGCGAGGCGTCTTCGACTCCCGACGGAATAAGAACTGACTTACGCAAACCTGCGAAGTCATAGGTGTCGGCATGAGGCTTGCAATCACTGCGTGACATTGCTCGCCCCGTCCCGTGGCTCATCGACCTCAGAATCTCTTCCACCGTTTCTTTTGCTCTGACCAGAACGACATCTCCCGACATGTGGGAAGGAAGCACAGAGAGCTCGCCCGGGGCCAGCCGAACGGAGCCTTTTCGAATGATCACCCCGCCATCGCCGAGTTGCTCAAAGGTGTTGTGTGGCAGGTCAAGAAGCACTTCCGTCGAGCCAAACGCCGCGTCGACTTTCTCGTTAATTGCTGCACGGTTATCCGCCGCCCAACCCACAACACGCTCGAAATTCCTGGTCGAATTTGTTCGGCTTATCGACGAGGTCATCCACAAGGCCTGACTCATTTCGCGATCCGGTGTGAATTAAGAAATGCAATGGCCCGTCTTGGTAAGGGACGATCGCGTCTAAGAAATGATTGCCACCGCCCAAATCGCCCAAGCTCTCCTTATTGGTCCGGAGCGAATCGGCCACCTTGTCCCATCGGACAAGGTCGAAATCTTGAGGTGGCACTGAGGACCGCACGAGCCGCATTCCGCATCCGCAGTCAGACACCGCGAACTTCCGCCAGTCCTCCTGCCTGGTCAGAACAGCTGTGCCAGTCGGAAGGGGCGACTTACCCGGGCAGGCGTCGGGGAGAAAAACTACCTGCTCAGCCTGAAGATCGTGAGGTATCCAAGAATGGAGCTTCCCCAGAGGCTCGGCCGACAGATTCGTGATTTTCATGGGCTTCTCGCAAGAAGGTCAAAACGCCGAATACCAGAGGCGACGGTACCTCAGCAGCTTAGGCTCGACCATCGCCGCATGGCACGAGCTCTCAGTCCAGCCTAACCAGAAACACCGCACCCTCGCTCGTGCGAGTTTCCGCAACCATCTGCTGGGCGCGGTCGTGGTCGTCGTCGCGGACGCGGATGCGAATCCACCAGCCTCCGGCGGGGCTGGCGAAGCGCAGCACCTTGGCGGTGCGGTAGCGGCGGGTGAGGTGGTCGGCGAACTCGGTGGCAACGTCCTCGTCGGGGAAGCTGCCGATCTGCACGGCCCACTTTCCGCCGGAATCGAGCGGCGCGGGCGTCGCCATGACTTCCACTTTCACTTCGGCGGTGCCGGGCTGATACACGTCGAGCCTGCGGGCGGCGGCGAGAGAAAGATCGAGAACCCGGCCGGGAATGAACGGTCCGCGATCGGTGATGCGTACCAGCGCCGAGTGCGCGGTCTTGAGATTCGTGACGCGAACGACGGAACCGAGCGGCAGAGTGCGATGCGCGGCGGTCATGGCGTGCATGTTGTAGACTTCGCCGTTCGATCCGCGGCGGTTGTGGTAAGGAGGTCCATACCAGCTGGCCATCCCGGTTTCGGTGGCGATCGCAGTGGCACCCGCAGGGATCGAAGGCTCGGCCAGGTCGGGATCGGCGGCGGCTTCTGCATCTTGGGCACTATCGTTGCGGTTTAGATCAGGTATTTTGGAGGGCAGAGATGACGATGACGATGGCGACGACGGCGCCGGTTCCCGAGCCGCGGGCACGCTGGCGGGCGCAGGAGGCGGCGGCACTTCAACCCGCGCCTGTTTGGGATGCCCACAAGCGGCGAGCAGCAGAAGCGTGATGAGGAGAACGACAGTCATGCTTGAGTGAACTACCCGACGGGCCACGCAGCGCACGACCCGGCTCGCAGCCTCGAAGCTTGCAGCAGCAAAGCTCGCCGACGTCGGCCTTGCCTTGCGGGCAACCGTGCCAGTGAAAGCTACTTGGCTGTGGTCCCGGGATGCTTTTCCATGTAGTCGGCGAACGCGGTGAGCTTCTCCGAAGCCGCGCGCAGCGCCTTGGTCGAACCCTTGCGAACGGAGGGCACGACCTCGTCGTTCAGGTACTTGATGAATTCCGGGATTTCCTGCTCCAGACGTTCGGCGGCCTCGTTGATGGTCTTGCCAACGCGCGCGGACGCGTCTTCCACCTTGCGGTTGAAGTCGTTCATGGTGCTCCTCGTGATGAGGCGTGAGCCAACTCACGCAAATGTTGCGGATGCCAGGCACGACCATTATTTCGTGGTTGGCAGCCTGGGTCAATGGCCGGCGCTGATTTCGCTGGTTCTCGCGGATCAGCCAAACTAGCGGCGGAGATTCAAGTCAGTGTGCCGCGCCGAGGCTGGCGCCACGGTAGAATGCGGTTCTTCGAAGTATGAGCCGAGAGAAGAAATCGCTGCGCGTCCAGCCCCGCAACCAGACGGTGAGCTTTCAGCGCCGGCTGCTGGACTGGTATCGGAAAAGCCGGCGCCCGTTGCCGTGGCGGGAGAGCCGTGATCCCTACCGGGTGTGGCTGTCGGAAATCATGCTGCAGCAAACGCGGGTGGCGGCGGTGATCGGGCACTATGACGAATTCCTGCGCCGCTTCCCGACGGTCGAAAAGCTGGCCGCAGCCCGCGAGTCGAGCGTGCTCGCAGCTTGGAGCGGACTGGGATACTACCGCCGCGCCCGCATGCTGCATGCGGCGGCAAAAGTGGTGGTGCGAGAGTTGGGCGGGAAACTTCCGGCGTCTGCCGAGCAATGGCAGGAACTGCCGGGGATTGGCCGCTATACAGCGGCCGCGATTGCCAGCATTGCGTTTGCCGAGCCGGTCGCGGTGGTCGATGGCAACGTGGAGCGAGTGCTGCAGCGGCTTTCGGGGCGGCGCCTTGCCGGCGCAGAGTTATGGCAGGCCGCCGAGGAATTGCTCGATGGCAAGCGGTCGGGCGACTTCAATCAGGCCATGATGGAGCTGGGCGCGACGGTGTGCACGCCACGGGCTCCGGGATGTTTGATGTGTCCGGTGGTCAAACTGTGCGCGACGCGCGGAGAGTTGCCGGTGGGCGCGAAACCGGAACGACAGAAGAAGCGTGAAATCCACTACGCGCTCGAGTATCGAAACGGAGACGGCAGGGGCAGAGATGGCGAAGTGTTTCTGGTGCAGCGCCCGAGGGATGCGTCTCTGATGGCGGGCATGTGGGAACTACCGGAGTTGGCAAACGGGCATGGCTCGTCCGAGCCGTCATTCACGCTCCGGCACTCGATCACCGTAACGGACTATACGGTGCGTGTCTGGCGTACTGTCCCGCCGGAGCTTGTTCGTGGGAACTGGATTCCCGCGGCACGGCTGGGGCGAGTCGCGCTGACCGGACTGGCGCGCAAGATTCTGCGGAGGGCGGAATTGCTTTGAAGGAAGTTCTTCCCCGCGTCCCACATCATCTAAAATGAAAGCAGGACAGAGGCAGGAAGGCGTATGCGCTGGCTGCGGAATATCCTGAATAGACGAACGGGAGGACGACCGATGGCGGCACTAACCGTAGGCACGAAGGCGCCAGACTTTGCATTGAAAGCGATGGATGGGAAGCGGTTCTCGCTGCAGGAAGAACTCGGGTCCGGTCCAGTCGTGCTGGCGTTTTTCAAGGTTTCCTGCCCCACCTGCCAATATGCATTTCCGTTTCTGGAGCGGCTGCACAAGGCTTACGGGCAGAAGGGTGTGAAACTGCTGGGAGTTTCGCAGAATAACGCCAAGGACACGGCCGCGTTCGCCAAAGAGTTTGGGGTCAGGTTTCCAATTCTGCTCGACGAGATTGATGAGTATCCCGTGTCGAACGCCTACGGCCTGACCAACGTTCCCACCATTTTCTGGATCGCACAGGACGGCGAGATTGAAGTCTCCAGCGTCGGCTGGGTCAAAGCGGAGTTCGAAGAGATCAATCGGAAGATGGCGGAGGCGGGACGCCTAGGCCCCGCCGTGATGTTCAGGCCGGGCGAGGATGTGCGCGACTTCCGCGCTGGTTGAGGGTCGAAGAACTGATCCCGCCGTGCGCGGGCCCCAGTTAAGGCAGATTTCGGAGCCCAGGAGCCGCGTCCAGAGGCGGCGCGAACTTCGGGGTGTCGGTTGACGGCTGTTCTCTGCGTCTCCCGCGACGCTGGCTTTACCCTGTGCCCTCTGTGGTTGATGAATGACCACCCAGGGCGCGGGAGTGCGTGAACTCTCGTGTGGGTGATTACTCGGTTTCCCTGGTCATTAAATTTCCTTCGCTCCGTTACAATTCCATCAGTCTTCATCATAATTTCCAGGATTCCGTGCTTTCCTAGGCATGTGCCGCTTCTTGGGGGAGAAAGCCGATCTATGCGAGCCATCGTAATGCCAATGATCTTGCAGAAAAGCGTCCAGAGAGGCATAGGCGTCCTTACTCTCGCCATAGCCACGCTCAGCCTACTGGTGTGGGCCGAGGGCGGCGCCAGTCCGGCGCCGGCGTCCCCCGCGGGAGCGCGCGAGGCCGTTTCCGTGAAACTGCCGGGAACAGCGTTCAACGCGCTAGAGACGATCAATCCGGAGCACATTCGCTGGCACGTGCGTTTCCTTTCGCATGACCTGCTCGAAGGCCGGGGCACCGGGCAGCGCGGTGGCGATATCGCGGCGGAATACATGGCTACGCAGTTCGCCGAGTATGGGCTGAAGCCGGCCGGCGACGGCGGGACTTATTTGCAGAAAGTGCCGCTGATCGGCATCACCACGTTGCCGGAAACCAAGTTTTCGCTAGTCCCGAAACGCGGTGAGCCCATCGATTTGAAGTCGCTCGACGACTACGTGGCCTACGACCAGACCCAGCAGTCGCAGTCGGATGTGGACGCCGACATCGTCTACGTGGGCTATGGCATCGAAGCGCCAGAGTATAACTGGAACGATTACAAAGATGTCGACGTGAAGGGCAAAGTTCTGTTGATGCTGGTGAATGAGCCGCCGTCGGACGATCCTAAATTCTTCAAAGGCAAGGCGCTCACGTACTACGGGCGGTGGACCTACAAATATGAAGAAGCCGCGCGCAAAGGTGCGGTGGGTGTGATTCTGATTCACGTGGAAGAGATGGCAAGCTATCCCTGGGAGGTAGTGCGGAACTCGAATTCGGGGGAAAAATCCTATCTGAAGCTGGAAGGTCCGGCACTCAAAGTCGCATCGTGGGTCCAGTCCGAAGTGGCGACGAAGTTGGCGTCGGCGTCCGGAATGGATTTCGCCCAGATGTTGCAGGATGCGCGGTCGCGCGAGTTTCATCCTGTCAACCTGGGCGCGAAGCTGAAGGCGCACATGGTCAGCAAAGTGCGGAGTTTCGCATCGAACAACGTGCTGGCCATGCTGCCGGGGGCGGACAGCAAGTTAAAAAGCGAAGCGGTGATCTACACCGCGCACTATGACCACCTGGGCATTCGTCCGGAGATGGCCGGAGACAACATCTACAACGGCGCCAATGACAATGCCACCGGATGCGGCATTCTGCTGGAGGTGGCGCGCGCCTACAGCCTCTCCACGCAGCGGCCGCGGCGGTCGATTCTATTCGCCGCCGTCACGGCTGAGGAGCAAGGACTGCTCGGGTCGGAATACCTGGGCAAACATCCGCCCATGCCCGTGGGAAAGATTGCGCTCGACTTGAATTACGACGATGTGCCACCGCTGGGCGCTCCGCAGGAAGTGGAAGTGTCAGGCGCGGAGCGGACTACGTTTTATCCCTGGGTAGAGGCGATGGCAAAAGAGTTTCGTCTGGCGATTCGTCCCGATTCCAGGCCGGAAGCGGGGCATTACTACCGCTCCGATCATTTCAGCCTGGCGCGCGTGGGGGTCCCGGCTTTTTCCATCAATGAAGGCATGAAGTTCAAAGGCCACGATGAGGCTTGGGGATTGCAGCAGGCCCGCGAGTTCAACGAGAAGCACTATCACCAGCCGAGCGACGAGTATCACCCGGAAATGGACTTCGTCGCAGACGGAGCGATGGCGCGCTTCGGTTTCGCGCTAGGCTGGGAAGCCGCGAGTTTCAATCAGCTGATCGGATGGCAGAAGGGCGACGAGTTCGAGGCGGCGCGGGCGAAGAGTCAGTAGCGAGCCGGGAGCCTCGAGTCCCGAGTTGGAGGGCCGGACTCATTCGCCCCGCCTCCTGCTTCTCCGAGCAGTCCCCGCCTGCTAACCCCAATAGAACCCGCACGTTAAGGTCGTAACCTAGGTAACTTTAGCCCGCCGATGGAAGCGTGATAGCCTCGGTATGTAGTTGTGTAATCAGCAACTTCCGAACAGAACCCACCAGGGAGCGATGCCGAGAATTCCATTCTTTCGCCTAGGCGCCGCGCCGGACAAGCCGGAGCTGCCCGCGTTGGCCACGTCCGTGCCCGCAGTCTCGCTTGCGGGCCTTGCCGTGGGCGTGGACAACTTGCGCCACGACGTCGTGCTGAGCACGAAGTTCGCGGAGGCCACTCGCGCCCAGATCGCCCGCCAGATCGCGCGGCACGGAGAAGTCGAGGGGTTGCTCTCGGCGGAAGCGGCGCAATCGGCGCAGGGACCCTCGTGGCTGCGCAGCCAGGTGCGCGCCGGCGAGACTCGGGCGAAAACGGAATCCGGCGAATGGAAAGCGATCCTGGCGGAGTTGCACGTGGCCGCTTTGAATCGCGCGAAAAAGGAAGGCAAGATTCCAGTCGACTTGCTCGCCCGCCTCGCCGTGACGAAATTCCTGCGCACGGAAATGAACCTGCAGTTCGCGCAGGTGCTGGAACGTTGCCGCGTCCTGCTGAAGAACTACGACGGAATGCGGCAACAAAAAGCCATGGAATACCGCGAGCGCGTGAACGGATTCCAGGTCCGCAAGAAAATCATTCTCCGCAAGACCGGGCAGGAATTGTTCGAGACCATGCGCGAAGTGGAGAAAGGAACGCTGGCCCGCACCCGGCGCTCGCTGTTCGGCCAGGACGCCGACAGCTATGTTTTATTCGTGAACCGGCTGGCATTCTCCGAAGATGGGCGCGACGACTTTTTGTGCGCCGAACACTACGTGATGATGGGCAACTGGGACCGCGACCCCGACCGCTATGGACGGCTGCGCGAAGTGGTCTCGGTGTTTCTGCGGTCTCTCTATGGCCAGGACACCACCGGAGAAACCATCGACTCCTGGATGAACGTTCGCGAAAACGCGCGAGCGCTGGTGGGCAGCGGGACGCCCGACGAATCGACGGACGAAGGTGAGGCCCAGGAAGAACGCTTGGCGGCCTGGGTGCGGCTGCTCGAAGACGAAGGCATCATGGAGCACGTCATCGCTTCCTACTGCGTGGTGCCGCTGCTTGGCGAGTATGCGCCGCGCATCAATCCGCAGCAGCTCAAGACGGCGCTCACCGTACGCACCGAGTGCGACCGTGTCGAGCGCATGATCCAGGAGCACGGCAAGCTTTCCCCCAACAGCCTGTATGCCGCGGTGGCCAAGGTGGCCAGCAGCCGGGGAGCGGAACGCGCGAAGGTAGCGGCGCGCTTCCTGCAGGATTTCTTTCACTATCACCGCGATCTGCGCCGGCTGGAAACGCTGAACTCCGCGTTGGACACGGTGAACCTAGTCGCTAACGACCGCATGCGCGAGCTGTCGCGAGTCAACGGCACGCTCTACGAGTTCCTGCTGCCGGAAGAGCAAGCCCAACCCGACGAAGACAAGGTGACCCGCCATGTGGTGCTCAAGGCCGACGTGCGCGATTCGACACGCCTGACGCGGACTTTGATGGACCAGGGACTGAATCCCGCTTCCTATTTCAGCCTGAATTTCTACGATCCGGTAAACAAACTTCTCGCCAAGTATGGCGCGCAGAAAGTCTTTCTGGAAGGGGATGCGATCATTCTCGCGATTCTGGAACGCGAAGGCGAACCGGGGCTCGCGGTGAGCCGAATGTGTGTGCTGGCGCGGGAGATCATCGAAATTGTGCGTGGCTACAACCAGCTGGTCCAGCGTTCCGGAATGCCCGGCCTTGAATTGGGCGTGGGCATCACGCTGCAGGAATCAGCGCCGCTGTATCTGATGGACGGCGAGCACCAGATCATGATTTCAGAAGCGCTGAACGAGAGCGACCGTCTCTCCTCCTGCAACAAACAAGCGCGCAAAGTGATGGAATCGCAGGCTGGTCCGTTTCACGTGTATGCCTTCCAGTCCGCCGAGCCGGAAGCCGGGGGAAATAGTGAAGACACCATTTTGAGCTTCAACCTGGGCGGTATCCGCATGAACGAAGCCGCGTTCCGCAAGTTGCAGCATGAAATTTCCCTGCAGCCGCTTAACGTGAAGCTGCCGGCGTCCATGGCGTCGTCCGACAAAGGCGAATACAGACTCTCCAGCGGGATGGTGCCGGTCGATCGCGACATCTTCCGCAAAATTGTGGTCCGGGAGAGCCGCGTCCCGCGCATCGATCCCCGAGACTTTTCCGTCAAGGGCTGGACCGAGCGCTCCTACTACGAAGTCTGCACCGATCCAGCGATCTACGCGGCGCTGGAGAAGAAAAAAGGCGCGAAAGTCTGAGTGACTGCTCATGCTCACGGTCAGTTACAGCCTGACTCCGGAAGATCTCGCTGAACTAGACGCGGAAGCCCGGGGCGGCGGATGGTTTTTGCGGATTCTCCGGACACCGGCGAGGGGCTTTCTCGGAGGACTCGGGTTGATTGTGGTTTGGCAAGCCTTCTTCTTGTTTCCGAGAGAACATTGGTTTGGAAATCTGGCGATCGCGGTTGTTGGCGCCTTTTTCGTGTGGATCGCGCTGGATTTTCCAGGACTGCGCTGGTTTTTTCATCGCCTTGCCGATCCGACTGCGGCCCAGCAAGTATCTTTCCTCGACGGAAAGCTGATTCATTCGAGCGGGGGAAAGACACAGCAATTGCGGTGGTTCCCCGAGCGGGGCTTCAAGGAGAACGAAAAGTTTTTCTTCCTGCGAACGCCCGAGGGCGGCGGGCTCGATATTCCGAAGCGTGCTTTTTCGCCGAATCAGCAGCGCGCATTTCGTGAGTGGCTCGAGCGCAAACCAGTGTCTGGCGATTCCATCGACTGCCGTTTTGTTCTGACTGAAACCGGGCTAGCCGAAGCGACGGTGGCACGTCACCCGCGGATAGGCACCAAGACCGGCAAGTTATTGCTGCGCGCGGCCTGCGCGGGTTGCGTGCTGTTAATCTTGTGGCTTCCGGCTCACATCGGAACTTCTTGGAGGCCGTTATTCAGAGATGAGCCTGCGTTCGCCGCCGGGCTCTTGTTGATCGGCGCATGCAATCTGTGGTCGGCGGCGGGCAGCCCGGGATTGAACGCCATGAACCGGCTCGATCAAGAGCGCCGAGTAAGACTCAGCAACCTGGATGTGGAGGTCACGCTTAGCGGCCGCACTTCCACCTACACCTGGCGCCGGTTTTCTTCGTATCAGGAAACGCCGAAATTCTTCTTATTTTCCCCTCAACGCATCCGTTTCTCGATGATTCCCAAGAAAGCTCTGCAGCCGCACCAGGAAGAGAAACTGCGAGCCATGCTCGAAAGCAAATTGCCGGTGAGATCAAGTCGGCGCATCTGATCGCTTCCTCAGAAGCCCGCTTTCATACGTCCCGGCCGGAACGGAATCAGAAAAGTAGCTTCAACGTCCACGGGAGCGCCGTTTTTCGTCGCGGGCCGAAACCGCCACTGCGAGATTGCCTGGCTGGCGAACGGGTCGATACGGTCGTCGATGCCGCGCAGGATGCGGACTGAGCCCACACTGCCGTTCGCGTGAATCACGGCATAGACAATTACCGTACCCTCGACGTTCTCGCGCATGAGTTGCAGAGGATAAGCCGGGTCCACCTTGCGCGTGGCTGTGGGGGCCGACAGGCCGGCGGAATCGGTGCTCGCATCCTGCTTGAGCTCGGCGAAGCGAATCACCCAGCTGCCTCCGGCGGAGTTCAGATTCGGCATGTTGAGCGTGAGGGAATAAAATTTGCGGTCTCCAAAAACGGCGCGCTCCGCTTCTGAAAGTTTCGCGCTTTCGGGTTGAACCGCGTGGGCCGGAAGGTTCGCGCTCGGCGGAGAAAGACTGGCAAACAGTCGAGGGTTCACGGAGTTGGCCGGAAACGAGTTTTTCCCTGCCGGATCGCCGGCTACGGATGACGCCTTCGCATTCGTCGATTTCCCAACATAAAGGCCCTGGGGTAGCGCGCTCTTGCCGCTTTCTCTATTTCCATGTCGGTCAACGTTAGCGTTTCCGGAACTGCCAGGATTCCCCGACGCTGCGGGATGACCCTCGGGAGTGGCGGCGAAAGTTCCGCGGCGGTTGCCGGAAGGGGTATCTGGGGGCGCGCCCACGGTGGGATGAAGATTGAGCGCGATCACGCGCGAGCCTGCGGCGGAATACCCGGATGCCGCCCATGCGGGTGGAGGTGGCACCACCTGCACGGCCGCGCCCGCCACCGCAGCTCCGGGGATGGCGCGCTGCTCACTGACGGCAAGCTGTGGCGCGGGCGCGATCACGGCGGCGGGGCCGATGTTAAGCGCGCCGAGGGTGCGCACGGAAGATCGTTCTACATTGGGTGGCGGCGCCACCACCGAGTTCGTGACCCTCGGCGCCATGCGAGTAAGGCTCGAAGCCAAAACCACCGGCGGCGGCGCGATGGCAAGCTGCGGCCGCAGCGACGAATCCTGGTCAGACCAGGCCACGATGTTGGGCAAAGCAACATCGCCCTTCAGGTTGACGTTGGGCGGAGCGATGATGGTTTGAAGACGGTTGTCAGCCTCCGGAGGCAGTGAGATGATCGGCTGCCGTGAAAGCTCCGGATCAGCTGGTCGTGGTCGAGCCGCTGCTACCCGCCGGGTGTCGACCGGAGGCAAGTACTCGACCGGCTCATAAGAAATGACCTGCGTATGGTCGAAAGCTGGGCGAGGCTGGGGCAGAGGACGCAGTAATGAGAAACTCGAAAACGAGACCAGCGCCGCCACAGCGAGGGCATGATATCCGAGAGATTCGAGGAAGCGCCGCCAGGGTAACCGGCGTTGCACAAAAACGTCAGACCAGAATGCTCCGGGAGCGGATTCGAGATGGAGCGAGCGTCGCCGCGGGTGAAAAATCAGATCCCAAAGATTACCGAAGAAAACGCGAGGCCAGGAATCAAGCTCCACCAGAAAGCCCGGAACAGGGACAGATTGCGGGCTTGGGGCGGCTGGCTGCACGTCGACCTCAGTTGTGGATCCGGTCATCTGAACTATGTTAGCTGCGTCAGCGCGTTTCAGGGAAGCCGGGAGGACATGCGAAAGGGATTGTCAAACTAAGTCACGTCGGATCAGCGCGCTTCGTGAGTCGCGAGAGTAGGATGGAATCGGCAGGAGTGTCATCATGAATAAATTGTGCGGAACTGTTATCCTTGCGGCCGCGTTTTTCACCGTGTCGCTGTCGTTGTCGCTGCCATCGTTCGCGGCCCAGCAGCAGGCGAAGCCGGGCGATGCTTCGGCCTCGAAACCACCTTCCCCAGCGCCCGCGGCGCCGGCGAAGGATTCAAAGGATGGAAAACAATATTCAGGCATGTACACGTTCCTGAAGGAAGGGGAGTATTTGCAGATCACGGTGGAAGATGCCGGGCAGGTGACGGGCTTCATTTCGCGATACGACGAAGGCGGGAGCGAAAAGGGCACGTTCATCGACCAATTCTTCAAGGCCGGCAAACTCGAGGACAACAAATTAAGCTTTACGACCAAGCCGTCGAACGATCTGTGGTTCGAATTCAACGGGACGGCGCAGCGCGGCGAAGGGCAGAACCCCGGCGAGGAAGGTTATTACGTGTTGAAGGGTAGTCTGACCGAAAATACAACCGGCCCGGACAAGAAAGTAAGTTCGCGGCATCAGGATGTGACGTTCAAAATGTTTCCGCAGGAAGCGGATTCGGCGCCGGCGGCAAAGAATTAGAAGTGCGAAGGTAGGAATTGTGCTGGCGGACTTTGGCTACTGGCCGGCGCGGACGGGCGAGAGGCGGGGACGGGCAAAGCCTTTGCTCTTGGCGTCGGCCGTTTCGCGATCGTAAGCCAGATCGGCGCTGCCACCGGAATGGCTGCTGGCCTCAGAAAGAGCCTTGGCCAAAGCGCGGTAGGAGCGACTGATGTCCGGGCCTTCCTGCAGAACCACGGGCGTCCCGTGATCGATGGCGGGCGAAACGGCGTGAAACGCGTTCGGAACCTTCCACCAAACCTTGCAGTGCGTGGCCTGCTCCACGTCTTCATCCGTAAATCCAGGAATTTTCTTGTAGCGGTTCAGCACCATGCGCATGTGATCACGCCCGGTTCCTTCTCCGAGGAAAGAATGAATGCGACCGGCGCTCCACAGCGAAACCACATCGGTTTGGGCGACCACCAGCACGGCATTGGAAAGGTCGGAGAGCAAGTGGGTCGTGGCATCCAGCCGGCTGGACCCGTCGATGATCACGTAACGGTAGTGATTCACCAGAAGATCGAAAAGGCGCGCCAGCTCGGCAGGCGTTGCTATGGTCTCATAAGGCTGCTGCGGGCCCGCGAGCAGATGCAATCCCTCTTTGGTGGTGGTCATCAGGCCGTCGAGCAGGGAAACATCGAGGCGATGAAGATTCTGCAAAGCGTCGGACACCCCGAACTGCGGTCGCAGATTCAGATGCAGGGCCGCGTGGCCGATGGGAGCGAAGTCCACCAGCACCACATCGCCGTGAGCCAGTTGCAAAGCCATCGCGGTGTTGACGGCGGCGGTGGTGGCTCCCGCGCCTCCTTTGGCGCTGAGAAAAGTGAAAATGGGGGCCTTGCCAGCCCCTCCACGAACCCGTGTACGAGTGGAACTGTAGCGGGTGAGCGCTTCGAGCCAGGCCTCTGAACCGGCGGAATTGTCGAGATATTCGCAAGCCCCGGCGCGCATGCTGGCGACAATGTTCGGAGGTTGCGTCATCTCACCATTGGCGAAAATAGCAATCTGTTGCGTGGTGGC
>Ga0207014_1128_pt2 | contig 15753 bp, 14 predicted proteins | sample Alteio_BWMinCont_56_FD_153495 | JGI IMG/M metagenome (GOLD analysis project Ga0207014, IMG submission 153495) | Enriched cells from forest soil in Barre Woods Harvard Forest LTER site, Petersham, Massachusetts, United States -... | ecosystem: Environmental > Terrestrial > Soil > Temperate forest >...
ATTCTGGAGACGGTGCTGGAGTCGAACACGCAGTTGATCGCCAACAAAGGCTCCTATGCCGATCGCGACAAACGACGAAAAATCGACAATCTGGCTCTGATGCTGCAAGGGGCAATGGAAGCGCAGGACCGGGTGGGGTTGATGCTGAACGTCCGGAAGGAAGACCTCGCGGCGGTGCTCGCGGTGTTGCCGGCGCTGCAGAAGCCGACGATTTCTCACTTGAGCGATGAAGATTGGCTGGCGGTGAATACGGTGATTGACGAAGGGGCGGCGTGGGACGTGATTCCACGGCTCAAAGAAGCGCGCGCACAGGGCATTGTCGAGTATCCGTTGAACAAGGTGGTGCTGTGATGCGAATCGTCTCTGGCCGCGCGGCCGACGCGATGGTGGAACGTCTCGCCGCACGAGGCGCGCGGCTTAGTGGATTGGAGCCAAGGGTGCGGCGGATCGTTGATGGTGTCCGTCGCGGTGGGGAGCGATCGCTTCGACGCTATTCGGAACGCTGGGATGGACTGGCTGCGAAACAGTCTCTGAGAGTGGGGGAGGAGGAAATGGCGACGGCGTGGCGAATGCTTGCTCCGCAGTTGCATAAGGCTCTGAGTCAGGCCTCGCAGAACATCCGGCGTTTTTGCGAATGGCAGAAGCCTCGCGACTGGATGCGGACTCGCGGCGGAGTGTCTCTAGGGCAAATGGTGCGTCCTCTGGAGTCGGTCGGCTGCTATGTGCCGGGCGGTCGCCATCCGCTGGTTTCAACCTTGCTGATGACCGTGATTCCAGCGCAGGTCGCGGGGGTGAAGAACATCCGTGTGGTATCACCCAAGCCGTCGGCGGAACTTCTAGCGTCGGCCGCGATGCTGGGGGTGCGCGAGTTTTATCGCGTGGGTGGGGCGCAAGCCATCGCGGCCCTGGCGTATGGGACCAAGAGCATTCCGCGAGTGGACAAGATTGTGGGGCCGGGGAATGCTTACGTCACGGTTGCGAAGAAACTGGTTTCCTTTGACTGCGCGATTGATTTTCTCGCCGGGCCTACGGAAGCCGTGATTTTGAGTGACCCGCAGAGCGACTCAGCAGTCCCAGAGTTTATTGCCGCTGACCTGGTGGCGCAGGCCGAGCATGATCCTGAGGCGCTGGCCGTGTTGATCACGACGTCTCGCGAGTTGGCCCGATCCGTGAGAAAGAGTGTGGCGCAGTTTGCCAAAGGAAATCCAACGGCGCTGGAATCTCTGCGCGCGCGCGGCGCAATACTTGTCGCGGCATCCAGCGAACAAGGGCGGGAGTGGGCCAACCGGCTGGCGCCGGAGCACATCACCGTTGCTGCGGAGGACTTGCCCTTCATCCAGAATGCGGGTTCGGTGTTCGTGGGAAATTACTCTGCGCAGGCAGCGGGGGATTACGCGTCCGGGCCCAACCATGTGTTGCCGACTTCGGGGCAGGCGCGATTTCGAGGCGGGCTCAGCGTCGCGGATTTTGTGAAGGTCATTACGGTGCAGCAGCTTTCAGCCAAGGGGTTGAAGCGGATCGCGCCCGCGATCGAATGTCTTGCGGAAGCGGAGGGATTGGTCGCGCATGCGAAATCCGTTCGCGTGAGGTGCGAACATGCTTAGTCCACGGGAAGCGGTGCGCACACTGCCGTCATACCATCCTCCGCTGGCAGGGCGGGATGGGCTGCGTCTGGATTTCAACGAGAACACGGTCGGATGCTCACCGCGAGTGCTCGAACGCTTGCGGCAGTTGGGTCCGGAACAACTCGCAAGGTATCCCGAGCGCGAGCCTGTGGAAGCGGCGGTCGCTGACATCTTAGGGATCGCGGCGGCGGAACTGCTGTTGACCAATGGGGTGGACGAAGCGATCCACTTGCTCTGTGAGACCTACCTAGAGCCGGGAGACGAAGCGCTGATCGTTGTACCAACGTATTCGATGTACCGGATTTATATTCTGGCGGCGGGGACGCAGGTCATTACCGTTCCTGCCGACAAGAAGTTTGTTTTTCCGGACGATGATCTCTGTAACCGCATCACTAGGCGCACGCGATTGATCGCCATCGCAAACCCGAACAATCCCACGGGAACGGTTGCGCCAGCGGAAGATCTGCGGCGAATCGCTCGTCTGGCGCCAGATGCGGCCGTGCTCGTGGATGAAGCGTACTTTGAGTTTTACGGGAAAAGCATGCTGGAGACCCGCAGCGAATTTTCCAACATGTTTGTGGCGCGGACTTTTTCCAAGGCATACGGGTTGGCTGGGCTGCGCATCGGCATGCTGGTGGGCGACGCGGATCAAATGCGGGCGGTGCGGCGGGTCAGTTCGCCCTACAACGTGAACGCGGTGGCGCTGGCTTGCCTGCCGGAGGCGCTCGGAGATCAAGCTTACATCCAGCAATATGTGAGCGAGGTTCGCGAGTCACGGGCACGCCTGGAGCGTGCGCTCGGAGCCAGCGGAATTCAATTCTGGCCCAGCCAGGCGAACTTCGTGCTGGCACGTGTGGGTGCGGCGTCTTCCTTTGTCGAGCTTATGAGGCGACGCGGGATTCTGGTTCGCGACCGATCGAGCGATCACGGCTGTGAAGGATGTGTGCGCATTACGCTGGGGCCGCGCGCGCATGCCGATCGATTGCTCACCGCGCTCCAGGAAACGTTAGAGGAATTTGGCATGGCGCAAGGAGCGCCGCAGCGATGAGAAAAGGCAGCATCAAGCGGGTCAGCAAAGAGACGCAGATTCAGATCTCGCTCACGATTGAGGGGCGAGGGCGCTACCAGGTGTCGACCGGCATCCGGTTCTTCGATCACATGCTGGAGCTGTTCGCGCATCACGGCGGCTTCGATCTGAAGCTGAAGGCGCGCGGCGATCTCGATGTGGACCAGCATCACACAGTCGAGGATGTGGGGATTGTCCTGGGGCAGGCGTTCGACAAAGCGCTGGGCAGCAAACGCGGCATTCTTCGAGCGGGATATTTTCTGATGCCGATGGACGAGACCATGGGAATGGCTGCCGTGGATTTCTGCGGACGCACCGCTGCCGTGGTGGACACCAAAGTGCGCACGCGGCTGGTGGGCGACCTGCAAGCGGAACTTGTGGCGGATTTCTTTGAAGGGTTTGCCCGGGGCGCGCGGGCCAATGTTCATGTGCGGGTGCTTTATGGGCGATCGAGCCATCACAAGATTGAGGCGCTGTTCAAGGCCTTTGCGCGGGCGCTGCGCGCGGCTTGCTGGCGCGACCGGCGTATGGCGCGCCTGCTACCCAGCACCAAGGGGGTGCTGTGATGATCGCGATTGTGGATTACGGCGCCGGGAATCTGGTTTCGGTGAAGAAGGCGCTGGACTGGCTGGGACAGGAGTGCGTCATTACTTCCGATCCTGAGCAAGTGGCAATCGCTACGAAGATTGTTCTTCCGGGCGTGGGGCACTTTGCCTCGACGGCGGCGCTCGGGCGTGTAGGCTTGCAGGATGCGATAGCTGGTGCGATCGACCGCGATATTCCGTTCCTGGGCATTTGTGTCGGGATGCAGTGGATGTTTGAGCGGAGTCAGGAATCGCCCGAGACGTGTGGCTTGGGGGTGTTGGGGGGTGAATGCGAGCGCTTTCCGGCAAGCGTGAAATCACCGCACGTGGGATGGAACCAACTCGAGGTGGATACGTCCTCGCGGCTCTTGCGCGGTGTGCCGTCGTCATCGTTTGTATATTTCACGCATTCCTATCGCGCGCCGATCACGGAGACGACCGTGGCGTGCTGCGAGTACGGCGGGCGGTTTTCGGCGGCGGTGGAACGGGGGAATCTGTTCGGGGTGCAGTTCCATCCCGAAAAATCCGGGGAGATTGGTTTGAAGTTGCTGGGAAATTTCTGTACGCTCTGACATGCTGACGAAACGTATTATCGCTTGCCTCGACGTGAACGGCGGCCGTGTGGTGAAGGGCGTGCAGTTCGAAAATCTGCGCGACGCGGGCGATCCGGCAGAACTGGCGAAGGCGCACAGCGCGTCGGGAGCGGATGAAATCGTGCTGCTGGATATTTCGGCGGCGCACGAACGGCGTGCAACCCTGCTCGACACCGTTCGCCGGGCCGCAGCTCAGTTGTTCATTCCGTTCACCGTGGGCGGCGGCATCCGTACGCTGGAGGATGCGGCTGCCGTCTTTTCGGCGGGCGCGGACAAAATCAGCATTAATTCCGCTGCGCTTGCCGATCCGACTTTAATCGCGCAGATCGCAGCGCGTTTTGGCTCGCAGGCGGTGGTGGTTGCGATCGACGCCAAATGCTCCGAGGACGCATCGCAGTGGAAAGCGTTCACGCATGGAGGGCGAACGGCAACCGGACGCGACGCTGTTGCCTGGGCGCGGGAGGCGGAGTCGCGAGGCGCAGGCGAAATCCTGCTGACTTCGATGGATCGAGACGGCACGGGTTCGGGCTTTGATTGCGATTTGACGCGAGCCGTGGCCGACTCGGTGCGGATTCCTGTTATTGCCTCTGGCGGCGCGGGCGGTGCGCAGCATTTTGTCGAAGTGTTCCGCGAGGGACATGCCGATGCTGCGCTGGCGGCATCGATTTTCCATTACGGCTTCAGCCGGCTTGTGGACCTCAAGCAAGAAATCGGCGAGCAGGGAATTCCAGTGAGGTGGCCATGCTGATCCCGTCGATCGATTTAATGGACGGCAAGATTGTCCAGTTGGTTCAGGGCAGAAGGAAGGCGCTGGAGTTCGACGACTTTGAGGCGTGGGTGAAGCGCTTCTCGAAGTATCCACTGGTGCAGTTGATCGATCTTGATGCGGCGATCGGGACGGGTGACAACATCGAACTGGTGCGCGAGTTCGCTCGCCAGCTGCCATGCCAGGTGGGTGGTGGAATTCGCTCCGTGGAGGCTGCTCGGGCAGCACTGGCGGCGGGAGCCCAGAGGGTCATCATCGGATCGGCGCTATTCGCTGAGAACGATCTGGATCAGGACTTCGCAAAAAGGATGGCCGACGCGGTCGGTGCCAGCCGCCTGGTGTTCGCTCTCGATGCGATTGGCGGTCGAGTGGTCATCCACGGATGGCGCAAGGTGACCGCCGTTAGCCCGCTGCAGGTGGTGCAAGCGCTGGAGCCCTGGTGCGGCGGGTTTCTCTACACGCACGTGGAGACGGAGGGCTTGTTGCAGGGATTTCCGCAGGAGGTGATTCGTCCGTTGCGAGCGGCGACGGCGCGGCGAATGATTGCGGCGGGCGGAATAAGATCGCAACAGGAGGTCGACGAGTTACATGCGATCGGCGTGGACGCAGTGGTTGGAATGGCGATCTACAAGGGGCTGCTGCCAGAGTTGGTCTAGAACTTCAGGCCGACGGCGCTGCTGAGAAGTGCAGCGACAGGCGACATGGTGCGGCAGGCGGTGACTAAGGTCGACATGAACCTGGGGCCACAGACTTGTTTGTCGGTGAACTCTACGGCGCTGCCGAGATCGCGAAGCTTGAGATCCTCTATGAATTCGTGATCGGCAGGGAAGCCGCGTGGCGGACGGCGGAGCTTGCCGGCATCGTCCCAGTTGAGGAGTTTTCGGACCGCACGCCATTCCTCGGGGCGCGACACGATGGCGTTTCGGACCTTGAGCAGGGTCGGCGGCTCAGGATGCCATAGGCCGGACGCGGCGAAGCAGCCACCGGATTCAAGATGGAGATAAAAGCCGGGAGAGTGGACGTCTTTGCCTCGGTGGGAGAAACGCATCGCAACGTGCGTCTTGTAGGGACGCTTGTCATGGGAAAATCGCGTGTCACGATAGATGCGAAACATGGAACCGCGCGATGGGCGGGGATCGGCGACGAGATGTGGCGTAATCTCGCACAATGGCGCCGCAAAATCCGTGATAAACCGCAGGACTGGCTGGCGCACGCAGGTTTCCCATTCTTCTTTGTGAGCCAGAAACCAGTCGCGATTATTGTTGCGCTTGAGGCGGGCTAGAAAACGAAAGAGCTCGGCAGTAAAGTAAACGGGCATCAAAGATAAAGGTAAGAAGTGGCGGAGAAAAAGTAAAGTCCGTTGGCTTGAGCAAGACCGCCATTGACGCGAGTCGAAGCGCCATGCTTCGATGAGAAGTGCCAAGCCCCAAGACTGTGCTCCCGGTTGACGCAATTCTGCCGGAGATTATTGATTCCCTAAGACTGCATCCCAACCTTGTGATCGTAGCGGCTCCGGGTGCGGGGAAGACAACCCGAGTGCCGCCTGCGCTGCTTGGGATGGTGAGCGGGGAAGTCGTTGTACTGGAACCGCGCCGGATTGCCGCGCGGCTGGCGGCCCGTCGAGTGGCGTGGGAACTCGGCGAACAGGTCGGCGACACAGTTGGATACCAAATCCGATTTGAAGAAGCGGTTGGCCTGCGCACGCGGCTGCGATTTGTCACCGAGGGCGTACTCACCCGGCGTCTGCTTACTGATCCCCACCTGAAGGGCGTGGCTGCGGTGGTGCTCGATGAATTCCACGAGCGACACCTCGAAAGCGATCTCGCGCTGGCACTGCTGAAACGATTGCAGCGGATGCGACCTGACCTGCGAATCGTAGTAATGTCGGCGACTCTCGACGCCGAGGCTGTGGCTCGATATCTTGACGGTTGTCCCGTGGTGCGTTCCGAGGGGAAACTGTTCGAGCTTTCGATCAAACACCTGCCGTACTCGCCGGAATCTCTCGATGCGCAGGTGAGGGATGCGGTGGAGATGCTGATCGGTGCGGAACACTCCGGCGACACTCTCGTTTTCCTGCCGGGTGCGGTGGAGATTCGCCGCGCCATACGGGCGTGCGCCGAGGTCGCCCGCCGGGCCGGGCTGCTGGTGCTTCCTCTGCACGGCAGTCTGCCGCCGCAAGAGCAGGACCGGGCGCTCTCTCCCGCGTCTCTACGGAAACTGATCCTCGCCACCAATGTCGCGGAAAGTTCAGTCACGGTCGAGGGCGTGACCGCCGTTATCGACAGTGGGCTGGCGCGGTTTGCGAGCTATTCCCCCTGGAGCGGGTTGCCGACGCTTCATGTCGGCCGAGTGAGCAAAGCTTCGGCGAAGCAGCGAGCGGGCCGGGCGGGGCGCACTGCGCCGGGGCGCGTGCTGCGCCTTTATACGGAGGAGGATTACTCGCGCCGCCAGGAGCAAGACGTGCCGGAGATTCTGCGCAGTGATCTATCTCAGCTGTGCCTCTCGCTGCGGGCGATGGGAATTGCGCGCGTCAACGATGTCGCCTGGCTGGATGCTCCGGCCGAGGCCGCAGTTGAGCGGGCTGAGTCCCTGCTGGATCGGCTGGGTGCCAACGGAGAAATGGCGAAGCGGCTGGCCCGGTTTCCGCTTTCTCCGCGGCTGTCACGAATTCTGGTTGAAGCTTTGGAGCGCGGTGTGGGTGAGGACGGCTGTGTGGCTGTGGCTCTGCTCGGGTCGGGCGTACATGTCGAGAAAAATGATCTGCTGGCAGCGATGGACTTGCCGCGGGACCATCGCGTGCAACAGCACATCGCGCAGCTCCGCAGGATTGCGCGAATTTCCGGACAGAAGAAGCACAACGACGACGCTTTGCTCATGTCCGTGCTCGCAGGCTTCCCCGATCGCGTGGCGCGGGTGCGAACAGGGAACCAGGTGCTGCTGTCGACAGGCGGATCGGCGGAGTTGGCGGGCGAGCCTCCGCGGTATGAGTTCATGGTTGCGGTGGATGCCGAGGACCGCAAAGAGAAACCACTGCCGCTGATTCGAATGACGGCACGCGTCGAGCCCGAGTGGCTGATTGATCTGTTTCCGGATCGCGTAAGGGAAAAATCCAGCGTGACATGGAATCATGTGGCCGAGCGGGTGGATGCGGTGAGCGCGCTGTTCTATGACGAACTGGTGATTCAAGAATCGCGCGGCGCGGTGCCCGACGCACAAGCGGCAGCCGAGTTGCTCGCACAGAAGGCGCTGGAGGCTGGCATCGAACGTTTCGTCGACGTGGATGCGCTCGATGAGTTCACGGCGCGCGTTGAATTTGCCGGTTTCGACATGCCGAATGTCCCACTGGGGCTGCGTGAGTTATGTTTGGGACTGCGAAGCTTTGCTGAGTTAAAAAGAGAGGCGGTGAACTTAGTCTCGTTGCTCGAACAGAAAATGGGTGGGCGCCGGTTTCATGAGATCGCGCCGGCAATCGTCCGCTTGCAGAGGGGTCGCCAGACCAAGGTTCACTATGAGCGCGGCAAATCGCCTTGGATCGCATCTCGCCTGCAGGATTTTTTCGGGATGCGCGACACGCCGCGGGTTGGACCCCAGCGAACGCCTGTGGTTGTTCACCTGCTTGCTCCAAATCAGCGGGCGGTGCAGACGACGTCTGATCTTGCGGGATTCTGGGAGAGGCTGTACCCAGAAGTGCGGCGCGAATTGATGCGGCGCTATCCGAAGCATGCGTGGCCGGAGCGGCCATAAGCTTCCTTAGTCTTCTAGCTTGAACACTCGTTCCATCAGGAGCCATTTTTCGCCGGGCTTGGCTTGGGGCAGCACCTTCTGAAACGTACTCATGAGCGTCTCCCACTCTTGCACGCGTGGGTTGAGTTGATCGGCTTTGGTCTTGGCCTCGAACGAGAAAGACTCGTTTACTTCCATGATCATGAACATGCGCGTGCCGAGCAGATAGATTTGCATGTCTTCGATGCCGGAGTCTTTAATGCTGCGGGTAATCTCCGGCCATATCTTTTCGTGATAGCGCTTGTATTCGGCGATCAGGTTGGGATCGTCTTTCAAGTCGAGAGTCAGGCAGAATCGTCGTTTCATTCGACCTCGCTCGCGGGGATAGCTAAGGGTGTGCCCGCATTCGCGACGGCCGGCCGATATCCCCACATCGCGAAGTAGAAGATGAAAGCATGGCAGACTAGCGGAACCACAAACGCGTGTTGAATGTTCGAGGCATCGGAAACTCGACCCATGATCCATGGAAAGACGGCACCTCCGATGATGGCCATCACGAGTAAAGAAGATCCAAGCTTGGTGTAGGGGCCAAGATTCTTCAGGCTGAGGGCAAAAATGGTCGGGAACATGATCGAGTGAAAAAAACCGACCAACACGATGGCCCAGACGGGCGCCACACCCGAAGCGAACAGAACGACCAGAAGACAGAGCAGCGATCCCCCAGCAAACATACTTAGCAGTCGAGGCGCCGCGACTTTTTGCATGATGGCGGAACCCGCGAAACGCCCGATCATGAAACCTGCCAAGTGCAATTGCAGATAGTGGGCGGCATTCTTTTCATGCACACCGGGCATAGTGAACTCGGTGAACCGGATGATGAAGCTCCCCACACCGACCTGCGCACCGACATAGAAAAACTGTGCGAGCACGCCTTTGATCAAATGCGGAAAGGCGAAGGTGCCACTGAGTTTCGCGTCGGCGGTTTCCAGTCCGTCAGTGCTGGTCTCGCGAATCTCGGGCAACTTCGTCAGAAAGATGAGCAGCGCCACGAACAGGAAGACTCCCGTGATTACGAGGTAGGGAGTCTTTACCATGTTGGCTTCGGATGCTCGGTAGGCCAACAACTGAGCAGGATTCATCGCAGCGAGTTCTGCTGGCGTGTGCTCGATGCCGGAGAGAATGAACCTGGATCCGACAAGAGCGATCATTACGGCGCCGGCGGCGTTGAAGGATTGGGCAAGATTCAGTCTTCGCTCCGAGCTTTCCGAAGGGCCCAGCGTGGTCACGTAAGGGTTGGCCGCGACCTCCAGAACCGACTGTCCACATGCCATCAGGAAAAGGGCGAAAAGAAAAAATCCGTAGACTCGAACGGAGGCAGCTGGAATAAACAGAATCGTTCCCGTAGAACACACCAGCAGACCGATCAGAATTCCGCGCTTGTAGCCGACCCGCTGCATCAGCCATCCCGCGGGCAGAGCGGCGAGGCAATAGCCGCCAAAGAAAGCAACTTGAATCAGCGACGAACCCGAATCCGTAAGGCCGAACGCTTTCTTGAAGTGCTGGATCAGGATATCGTTTAGGTTGACGCCGATCGCCCATAGGAAAAACAAACTGGTGACCAGTACCAGCGGCACGACGTAGCGTCGCTCTGTGATGGGCGGGGATGCAGTCATTCGGAGATCCTCATGTCAGTGCGCGATCCAGGTGAACGTAGCCGCCGTCGACGAATAAGTGCTGGCCGGTGGTGTGGCTGGACTTGGCCGAGAGCAGGAACACGACCATCGCAGCGATCTCCTCTGGCGTGGTCATGCGTTGATCGAGGGGAATCTTGGTGAGAATGGTCCTCAGTTTCTCTTCTGGATTGGGAAACGTGTCGAGCCAGCTGCGATAGAGCGGCGTCATCACTTCCGCCGGCATAACGGTATTGACGCGAATGCCATAGGGCAGTAGTTCGGCCGCCCATTCGCGGGTCAGGGCCATGATTGCGCCTTTGGAGGACGCGTACCCGGACGTGCTCCCCTGGCCCGTCACCGCGGTTTTGGAGCCGATGTTGACGATTGCTCCGCGCGAGCGTTTCAAGTGAGGCAAAGCATAGTGGGCCATGCTGTAGTAGTGCACCAGGTTGCGGTTGAGCGAAGCCACATATTCCGCGACGCTGCCGGATTCGAGGCCGACCTTGTCGTTGCGTCCTGCGTTATTTACGAGCGCATCGATGCGGCCGAAGGTTTTCAGAGTTTGCTCGATCGCCTGCGAGCAGCTTTCTGGAGTTTCGACATCGACGTTGATCAGTGTGCAGTTCGGGTTGCTGCCTAGCAATTTGCTTTGCAGGCGCTTGCCGGCTTCGGCATCGCGATCCACGATCACCGCGATTGCGCTTTCGGCAGTCAGTGAGTGGACAATCGCCGCGCCGATTCCCTTGGCTCCGCCGGTGACGATAATCACTTTATCTTTCAGTTGCAGGTCCATGCGCTAGCCTCGCAGGTTGAAAAAGCCGCCATCGATTGGATAGTCCACGCCTGTAATGAAAGCGGCTTCGTCCGAGCATAAGAACAGGGCGAGAGAAGCGACCTCCGCCGGCTCCGCCATTCTTCCAATCGGTTGCGACTTTGCCAACTTCTCGAACATTTCCGCTTCGCGCCCGGGATAATTCTTCCGCAGATAGTCGTCGACGAACGGGGTGTGAACCCGGGCCGGCGAAATGCAATTGCAGCGGATGTGGTAGGCGAGATAATCCCTGGCCACGGAATACGTCATCGCGATCACCGCGCCTTTGCTCATGGAGTAGGCGAAACGGTCGGGAAGGCCCGACGATCCGGCGATCGATGCCAGGTTCACAATCACGCCGCCGCCATTGTCTTTCATATGTCCCACCACGGCGCGCATGCAGTTGTAGAATCCCTTGACGTTGACCCGAACCACATTGTCGAAATCTTCGGGGGTCGTGCTCTCTACCGTGCCGATATGCGAGATTCCTGCGTTGTTAATAAGGATATGAACGCGCCCTTGGCGGAACAACTCCCCGAATCTGATCTTCACGAACTCCTGGTTGGTTACGTCGCAGAGGTGGGCCGAGGCGGTTCCGCCGGCATCGACGATCCGCAGGCAGGTCGCGTCCGCGGCGGACTGGTTTACATCCAGAATGCGAATCACTGCGCCTTGCGCCGCGAACCTCAAAGCGATGGCTTGCCCAATGCCACTGCCGCCGCCCGTGACTACGGCGACTTTGCCGTCGAGCCGAAAGTTCAGCGCGCTGATGTCTTGAGTCACAGCGAGACGCCCCGCTTCCAGGGAATGAAGTCTTCCTGAGCTTTTTCCTCAGCCTTGGTTCGCACGTCGCCGCTGGCCACCTGAACAACGAGATCAAGAATGGCTTCGCCCATCTGCTCGATTGTTTTCTGACCGGCGACGACCGTTCCTGTGTCGATGTCGATGATGTCGTGCATGCGCCGTGCCAAATTCGAGTTGGTAGAAAGCTTCACAACGGGTGTGATCGGATTTCCGGTCGGAGTGCCGAGGCCGGTCGTGAACAAGACCACGCTTGCCCCGGCGCCGACTTGTGCGGTGACGCACTCCACGTCGTTGCCGGGCGTGCATTGCAGATTCAGGCCGGGTTCGGTCGAGTACTCAGGGTAGTCGAGCACGGCAGTCACTGGAGACGTGCCGCCTTTCTTCGCGGCGCCGGCGGACTTCATGGCGTCGGTCAAAAGTCCGTCGCGCATATTGCCGGGAGAGGGATTCATGTCGAAGCCGGAGTGCACGGCCGCGGCCCGGGCCGCATAATCGCGCATCAGTTGGATAAAGCGGTTGCCGACTTGAGTGTTCTTGCCGCGGTCGATGAGTTCCTGTTCTACCCCGCACAACTCGGGAAATTCCGAGAGAATCGTTCGGGCGCCCAGAGCGGTGAGCAGGTCGGAGGTGTGTCCGATAGCCGGATTTGCCGAGATGCCGGAGAAGCCGTCCGAGCCGCCACACTTCAGGCCCACACACAAATCGGCGAGGGGAGCGGAGGAGCGCTGAGCCTTGTTGGCTTCGACTAGCCCGCGAAAAGTTAGCCGGATTGCTTCCGACATCATCGCCGCTTCCGAGCCGCTGCGCTGTTGCTCGAGAGTGAATAGAGGCTTATCGAACTTGGGATTGCGCTTGCGAATTTCGTCACGAAGGATCGCGATTTGCGCGTGCTGGCAGCCCAGGCTCAGGACCGTGGCTCCCGCAACGTTGGGATGGTGAATGTAGCCGGCGATGAGGCCGCAGAGATTATTGGAATCTTCCCGCGTACCGCCACAGCCGCCCTCGTGAAGGAGAAACCGGATGCCGTCGATGTTGTCAAACAGACGGCTGCGCGGGGCCAGAGCGCCATCTGCGTGTAAGCCCTGAACCGCTGGTTGCTCTGCCGTTCCTTCGCGATAAGACCTTGCCAGCTCGGCGACCTGCTGGCGGTAAAGCTGGGGTGCGGCGAACCCCAGTTCTTCTTCGAGCGCCTGCTTAAGAACTTGTATGTTCTTGTTCTCACAAAAAACAAGAGGAACGACGAGCCAGTAGTTTCGTGTGCCTACTTGGCCGTCGGAGCGGCGATATCCCAGGAAGGTTTGGGGCTTCCAACGCGATACGTCGGGGGACGCCCACTGATATTCGCCCGACTGCTCGCGGAAGGGGGCAGCCTGGTGTTGGATGTTGCTGGTAGTGAGGAGTTCTCCGGCCGCGATCGGTTTGACGGCTCGGCCCACCAGAACGCCGTACATCACGACATCGTCACCGATGTTGAGGCTTCGCATGGCGAACTTGTGTTTGGCGGGAACATTCTTGGATGGAATATAGGTCTGGCCTGCAAATTCGATTGGCTCGCCGGCTTTCAAGTCGGTGAGTGCGATCAGGACGTTGTCGCGCGAATCGAGTTGGAGAACGGAGCGCTGCATCGCGGGCATATTGGGATTAATTCGTCGGGCCATTGTAAAACATCAGCCGCGCAATGCCTCGGGAGTTTACCGAGCCGGCGCGGAAAACCCGTCGAGCTGCGCTCGACCCTTCGGCCTCGCTCAGGGCAAGCTAGCCGAATGCGGCTGTCCCCACACAGGCCCTTCGGCAGATCTTCCTAACTCGCCCGCAGGCGCCAGAACCGCTGCGCATTGCCGCCGAGGACAGCATCTCGACACTCGGGCTTTTGCCCGAGCAGGTAGCCCTCCACGACTTGGAGCGCTCGAGCGTAAGATGCCGCCACGAGGCATACCGGCCAGTCGGAGCCAATCATGAGGCGATCCGGTCCGAACGTTTCGAAAGCAACGTCGAGAGACGGGACGATCTGCCCGGGGTCCCAATGTTGCCAGTCGGCTTCGGTAACCAATCCGGACAGTTTGCAAAACACGTTCGGGAACTCGGCCAGGCGAGTGATCCCATGCGCCCATGAATCGATTTTGCCAGTCTTGATCGGCGGCTTAGCGAGATGATCGAGAACGAATCGCTGCCGCGGGAAGCGCTCGACGAATTCGGCCGCCACCGGAAGATGTTTGGTGTAAATCAGGATGTCGTAGGCAAGATCGAACTCTTCGAGCACGGAAACGCCGCGAAGGAATTCCGGTTGTAGCAGGAACCGATCGTCGGGCTCACTCTGCACAATGTGCCGGATGCCGACCAGTTTGGGATTTCGAGCGTGAACTTTCAGCTGTGATCGAATGTCGGGCGAACGCAGATCCGCCCAACCGACCACTCCGAGAATCGACGGAGAACGGTCAGCCAACTCGAGAAGCCAGCGAGTTTCCTCCATTGTCTGGCGCACTTGCACTGCAACCGTCCCGTGGAAGCCCGTGCCTTCCATGTCGGGCTTCAGATCTTCCGGCATAAAATTCCGACGCAGCGCGGCCATCGAATCGTCGATCCAGTCATATTCGGCGGGATTGTAGATCCAGAAGTGCTGGTGGGCGTCAATGTGCATGGCTTGCGGTGTATGGGTTGCGGGTTTACAAATCGCTACTTCTTCAACTCCGCGGGCCAGTTGAGCACCAGCGTCAGGGGATCGCTGCCTTCCTTCAGGTTGCCGATGTTGACCAGGAACTTCTTTCCATCCGCGGTCACATCGTAGGGGCCGTTTTGCCGCTGGATGGCGCCTGCCTGGAAGAGCACGTGAGGAACGCCCAGTTGGGGCGCTTTGCCTGAGAGGTTGACATCAACGGCCACGATGTTGCCGGTGGAATCGAGGAAGAACATTTCCGTGCCGTCTTTGCGCCAGTGGGCCGCGGTTCCGCCATTGGTCGAGACTTGCCACTTGGCGCCGCCCCCGGGGAATGACGTGATGTAAACCTCATTTCGTCCTGATTCATTCGTCTGGTAAGCCAGCCATTTTCCGTTGGGCGAGACTGCGAACCCACCCTTAGGAAACGCACTCTGAACAACGGAGAACGGCTTGTGATCGCCCGTCAATGTCAGCGCACACAGGTCCGTGCTGACCTGGTTAAGGGATCGAGTAACGTAGACTAAGTAACGCCCATCTGGGGAGGCAGTCGGGAACGCTTCTTCTACGTCCTTTGTGTCGGTTAGGGCCTGCTCTGCGCCGCTGCCGTCAGACGCCTTTGAGTAAAGGTGGGCTCCGCCTTTGGCGTTGGAGTGGTAGAAAATCGTCTTTCCGTCGGGTGACCATGCAGGCGCCACTTGGCTGGCCGCTCCGAAGGTAAGGCGCGTCTTGGTACCGCGAGCCAGGTCGAAGATCCATACCGCCTGGGTGCCCTGGGTGCCATTGTAAAGATTTACTGCCAGACGCGCACCATCGGGTGAGAGTGCGGGATAGAAATAGCGGTCAGGCTCGGCAACAGTACCTGCCGGCTTCCCGTCTCTCGCGATCCACTGCAGGTTCCAGGTTCCCGCGGTCTCGCCGGATTCGTACACTAGGCGTCCATTCTCCGATGCCGAAAAGATGGGACGGGTGACGGCGCCGTTGATGGCGATGTGCTCGGCGACCGGAACCGCCTCTCCGGTGAATTCAAAAGTGCGCGGGTTGAAAGGGCGCGCCATGAGCGTCGCCTCGCGCATGAACAGCAGGTGGCCGGAGGCGTATTCCGCCATACTCTCGCTCTTCATCAACTCCTTCGCCTGAAGAGATCCCAGTTCTCCCACCTCCAGGGCATTGTCTTGCACTCCCTGGAAAGTTCGCGCCCAAAATAAAAAGTGTTTCCCATCAGGCAGAAAAAACGGCCAGCGGTGACTGTTTTCCCCCTTAGCACGGTCCAGCTGCGACGCCGGCGCAGGAGTGCCTCCGCTCGCCGGGACGCGCAGGAGATTCGAACTGGTGGTTGGGGTAAATACGATGACACCGTCTTTGCTCCACGCGCCCCCCCGGGCACTGCTGGCGTCGCAGATGGTCTGAGGAGGCCCTCCCTCGGCCGCAACCCGGCGCAACTTGCCGCCGGCA
>Ga0207014_1137_pt1 | contig 15534 bp, 22 predicted proteins | sample Alteio_BWMinCont_56_FD_153495 | JGI IMG/M metagenome (GOLD analysis project Ga0207014, IMG submission 153495) | Enriched cells from forest soil in Barre Woods Harvard Forest LTER site, Petersham, Massachusetts, United States -... | ecosystem: Environmental > Terrestrial > Soil > Temperate forest >...
TACCCAGAGTGGTATTCCCATAAAACCTTTGATAGCTGGTTAGATTTTTTATTAAATAGTAATTTAATTGTTAAAAAAGAATCTCGTTATTTTCTAACAGTTCTTGGTCATGAATTTTTGAAATACCTTCTTGCAGCCAGACTACCTCATCCAATTCATGGGTAACACCATGAATTACTCCCAGCGTTTCCTCATCAAACCCGGCTCAAGAGTCAGGCTTTCCGACATTGATCCCGATTTCAAGGACAAGCACGAGAGCAAAAAGGACGCCCTCAAACTCATTGAGCGCAATGACTTGCGGCTGCGTGAGCTGCAGGAGCTTCTGTATGCGGAACATAAGCGGTCATTGCTTATCTGTTTGCAGGCCATCGATACGGGCGGCAAGGATGGTACCATCCGGCATGTGCTGGGCGCCATGAATCCGCAAGGCTGCCGCGTTGCCTCTTTCCGGCAGCCGACCAGCCTGGAACGCGACCATGACTTCCTGTGGCGCGCCTACCGGGATGTTCCGGCCAAGGGCGAAGTCACCATATTCAACCGCTCGCATTACGAGGATGTGCTGGTGGTGCGCATCCATGATCTGGCACCCAAAGACATTTGGATAAAGCATTATGAGCAGATTAATAATTTTGAAAAAAACCTGTCTGAGAATAATACGCACATCCTCAAATTTTTTCTGCATATCAGCAAGGATGAACAGCTTAGGCGTTTCAAGGAAAGGCTGGATGACCCGTCGAAGTACTGGAAAATAAGTAACGCCGATTACACCGAACGCGAGCGCTTCGGTGATTATATGAAAGCATTTGAAGACATGCTTTCAAAATGCAGTACGGAACATGCTCCGTGGTTCGTTATCCCGGCCAACCACAAATGGTTCCGCAACCTGGCGATATCACAAATCATGGTGGAATATCTGGAAGGACTGCACATGACGTTTCCACCGCCTTCGGTTGATATCGATCAAATCCGCAAGAAATACCACGCTGCAAAAAAGAAGGCGTAGGGTTATGCCTCCGCTTAATCGCACACTGCCTGCGCTCTTTATCTCCCACGGCTCGCCGATGCTGGCGCTGGAGGATACGCCGACGATAAAGTTTCTGCGTGGGTTAATTTTAGTCGGTTGCCATATCGCAGAGAGCTTCCTCTTTAGATGTGAGCAATTGCTCCACATAACAGGTGATTTCTTGCATGGTGGTTGGAAGCGGATCAGTTGCCCCGTCAGCAGCGATCGGCATACGACATAAGACACGTTCCATAAGGTCGGCAGCATCTGCCACGTAGTTTCTTGCGGTTTTTATGCTCATAAAATTCCTGGCCTCTACATGTGTTTATTTTGCTCTATAGCGGTTGGGAATCATCTGTAGAGACTGCCCTGTAATGAATCGATACCGACAAACCTGTCGGCGCATATTTTTTGCGTAAAGATTGGGTAAATAATTCAAAAAATAGAGGCTTTGCCCTAACGCGCTTACAGCTTCCTTACCAAACCCCGGATAACCCGCATCGTATCATTACCACAAGGCTCATAACGTGCATAACATCGCTGCCGCATTTTGCGGTGATACGGCAGATCCGGCATTGCGCGTTGCATTGCTTAACCCTGCTGGAGAATAAACATCCCTTTACGATGTTGGTCCATACAAAGCTAAGGATAAGCTCAATGCCTGATAAAGATAAAACCGCTAAAATCATTTCCGTGGCGACGGCGGTTCCCAAATATAAAATCAGCCAGGACGATGTAGAGAAATTAGCTACCAAGGTTTTTGGCACATCGATGGGCGATTTTTCGAGGCTGGCGCCGGTCTATGGCAATGCAGCCATAAAAACCCGTTATTCATGCGTTCCCCTGGAGTGGTATGAGAAGCGTTGCCCATTTTCCGAGCGCAACCGGTTGTATCAGGAAAATGCCGTGAACCTGCTGGCCGAAGCCGGGCAAAAAGCCTTGACGCGAGCTAACATCACCTTTGATGACATCGATGGGCTGGTCGTCGTATCAAGCTCCGGTATCGCCACGCCATCACTTGATGCAATGCTGATGGAGAAATTACATCTGAAGCGCAATATGGAACGACTGCCGATTTTTGGATTGGGCTGCGTGGGCGGCGTCGTGGGGCTGGCGCGCACCGCGCAATTGGCAAAAGGCGCGCCGGATAAGCGCTATCTTTACATGGTAGTCGAATTATGCGGCCTTGACTTTATTCATTCCGATCATACCAAAAGCAATGTGGTCGCTACGGCGCTTTTTGCCGATGGCGCTGCCGCCGCCGTAATCAGCTGCAAAGGTGAAGGTGCTGCCATCGTCGGCTGGAGCGAGCATACCTGGCCTGACTCGCTGGATGTCATGGGCTGGGATGTTTCGGATGAGGGTTTGCGTGTCATCTTCTCGCAGAATATCCCCGCCATCGTGCGCCGGGATATGCGTCGGATAGTGGATAAGTTCCTGGCATCGCAAAAACTGGAGACCAAAGATATCGCCGGATTTTTATGCCATCCGGGCGGTGCTAAAGTGGTGGATGCCATAGAAGCGGCACTCGATCTTCCTTCCGGCCACCTGCACCATGCGCGCGACATATTGCGCGATTATGGCAATATGTCGGCAGTAACCGTTATGTTCGTACTGGAAGCTGGACTCACCTCACCAAGTCCCGGCCATTACCTTATGTCATCCTTCGGCCCCGGATTCACCGCCGGTTTGGTATTGTTACAGGTAAAATGATGGCGCTTACTCTCATCATCGCTTTGGTGGCGTTGCAACGTTTGGGTGAACTATGTCTTGCCACTCACAATACAAGCCTGCTCAAAGCCCAGGGAGGCATCGAGACGGGTGCACGGCACTATCCATTATTTATTCTCCTGCATGCCAGCTGGCTGCTTGCCATTCTTTTGACCACGCAAGCCGATGCGCAAGTAAACTGGTGGATGCTGGCGGCATTCGTGATTCTCCAGCTGGGCCGCGTCTGGGTGGTCACAACGCTTGGGCGGTTCTGGACAACGCGCATTATCGGCGTTCCCGGCGTCCCGCTCATCAAAAAAGGGCCGTATCGTTTCTTCTCTCATCCTAATTATATCATCGTCACCGGCGAAATCGCCCTATTGCCTTTGGTATTCGGCAACTGGCAGGTCGCGCTCTTATGGTCTGCGTTCAACGCCCTGCTACTGGCATGGCGAATCCGCGTGGAAAACGCGGCGCTGGCGGAAAGAAGATGATTATGTGTAAGCTATTCTCTGAGAGTAACACTTCCAACCTATGTAGGTTAGCATGAACAATGTCCATAAAGATAGTATGAGCAAAGTCCCGGAGATCACTTTGATTTTCTGGATTATTAAAATCGCTGCGACGACATTGGGCGAAACGGGTGGAGACGCCGTATCTATGACGATGAATTTGGGCTATGCCATCGGCACCGCCATTTTCTTTAGCCTTTTTCTTGTCACTGTTGCAGCCCAGGTGGCAGCGAAATCATTTCATCCTTTTCTTTATTGGTTAGTTATCGTGGCAACCACTACCGCCGGCACGACTATGGCGGATTTTGCGGATCGTTCTCTTGGAATTGGCTATATCGGCGGTTCGCTAATCCTTTTTGTTATGCTAATGGCTGTTCTTGGATTGTGGTATTTCTCGCTGGGCTCTGTATCAGTTAATAATATCACGTCACGCAAAGTCGAAATATTCTACTGGGCAACGATTCTATTCTCCAATACGCTTGGAACCGCTCTTGGCGACTTTCTTGCTGATAGTTCGGGGCTGGGATACGAAGGCGGAGCACTGGTGTTTTCCGGTGCATTGGTATTGGTTGCGGCCGCCTATTTCTTTACGAAATTGTCCCATACATTACTATTCTGGATGGCCTTTATCTTGACTAGGCCGCTCGGCGCGACGCTTGGCGATATTCTCACTAAGCCTCTTGACCATGGCGGTCTCAACCTCAGCCGCTTCAGTTCTTCAGCGGTCATCGCTGTTTTCATGATCGCCTGTATCCTCCTCACATCGCAAAGAGCAGGCAAACATCCGGGGGAATCAAAATGAAGATGCACCACAGAATTGCAGTGGCATGTGCGGGTTGCTTTCTGATGGCAATGCTTTCAGGCTGCGCGGCGACGTTAGTGGCAGGAGTGCCGGATATTTTTATTACCGAAGTAGCGCCCCGCGCCGTCAACGGTAAAGGGCTGGCGGAAGATGTGGCTGATCAGGCAACAGGCAAGGATTGCCGCGTGATCGAGGGCACGGTGCGCAAAGATCGGAAAATCTGTGAAACTAATAACTCTCCTGAAACCCAAAAAGACTTCAAAGGATTGTCTGGGGAGTGATCCTAAATCCCGCATAGGTCAGGTAAAGACCAAGAAGAAGCGGCGCCCCTGCATAGAGGTAAAAATATTCTTCGAAACGAAGTATATCGAGAGTGGAAATCATCACCTCCGGCGGGAAAAATAGCGAAAGCAATCCTTTGAGCAGTATTGCCCAGCCAAAGAGCGTGACAACCACAGGCAACGCGCCGCCGAACCAGATGTTATGGCTGAGTATAATAGCAAGACCGGCAATGACTGTAATTATGCTGATGAAAAAAAGCAGGGGGCGATCCTGCAACATCGCTGTGATGAGTTCAACAAATGCCTGCTTGTGCATAAGCATCGACAAAGCGATAAGAATTTCAAACACTCCGATGAGCCTAGCGAGGAAAATGGTAACCGTGTTATTATTATTCATAAAAAATTTCCTGTAATGTTATAAATTTTATAATTCATCATCAATAGGCAGTATAGAAAAAAATCTTGATGTAACGTTGCGCCATAATCCGGCCTGGGGATCGGAGCTATAACGCACCTCCTGGCCATTTTCCTCAGTGATCCAGACGAGGCCTGAGTCAGGGCCGTCCTCAAGCGTGACATGGTAACTTGATGCCGGCGAAGCAATCGTTTCAAACATTTTCACCACCTGCCCGGCCAATTCCGGACTGTGAATCACCAGCACCTGTTCGGTATTCAGATTAATGGAGCGTGGATCAAGATTGAATGAACCTATCATCAGGTCGCGGCGGTCGATGACATACAGTTTCGCGTGCAGGCCATTTTGCGAAGAGCCTTTGAACATGGTGCGATGGGAGGGTTCTGCCAGATCCGACTTGAGTTCATAAAGCTGGACGCCGCCTGCAACCAACGGCCGGCGATAATGGCTATAACCAGCCTCAGCCGGAATCATATCGGTGGAGGCAAGCGAGTTGGTTTCTATCCGAACCGCTACGCCGCGATCCACCAGCGATACCAGCCACTCGACGCCGCTATCGAGTGGGACAAAATAAGGGGTAATGATGATGAACTCCTGTTGTGCATTGTTCACCAGCTGGTCCAGCTTGATTTCCGGCTTGCTGTCGGATTCATCGCTCGGTTGCTCAATCTTACCAGGCTTATCAGCTGCCAGTTCGGCCTTAGCCCAAACCAGCCGCACCTGACCGCTTTGAAGCTGTTTGGTCAGCGATTTTTCATATAGCCGCTTGCCGGATGGCGATTGTTTTACTTCCATCCAATGCCGGCGTAATTGGTCACGCAGGCGCGCAATCTCCGGCCCATCCGATTCCGGTAGGTTGAGCGCTTCCACCGGATAAGATTCAGCGCTGTTCCAATATCGGTCAAAGCTATTGGAAATCTTTCCGGTAATGGGTCCGGCGGTCAGTACATCCATGTCCCGGAAATTGATATCGGCGCTGGCCTCAAAATATTCATCGCCAAGATTCCGTCCACCCATAATGGCCACTTCGTTATCGGCAATCAGCGCTTTGTTATGCATACGCTTGGTCATCTGGCTGGGGCGTGAGAATGCGTTGCCGACATAGGCAAGAATAGACTGATCATTGGTGCTGTAGGGATTAAACACCCTGATTTCGATGTTGGGATGCGTATTGAGCGCGGCGACACCGGCCCTGAAATCGTCAAGATTCCAGTCATCCAGCAGCATCCGTACACGTACGCCGCGGTCGGCCGCATGCAACAATGTCTCTAATAACAGTTGTCCGGTAGTGTCGTCATGGGTGCTGAAATACTGAAGGTCAATGCTGCGCTGGGCGGCTTCTACCAGTGCGATGCGCATCATAAATGCATCGCTACCGTTAGGAATCAACTTGAATCCTGATTGATCGGGATGCGCCCTGGCCGCCCGCGCCAGTGTTTTTCCCAATGGTGTTTCTTGTCCTGATGTGATGGCATAGGATGGGGTGCGCGGATAGTCGGACACAGGCGGACGCGTGGTGCAGCCTGCGGCCATCAATACTAATAGCGTGAGAGTCCAATGTGAGCGATGCAATAACTGAAACACCGTAAACTCCTATTCTGCCAGTTTATCGCGTAGCCATTTTTCTGATTCTATCATCGTGCCATCCGGCAATTCGATGTAATAGGGTTGCCCGGTCATCGAAGAATGGCTTGCCAGAATGGTAATAAAATCATCTACGGTCTGGATGGCACCTCCGGCGGCATCGAGCTTCATCTGAAGATGCGCTCTAGCCTCTTTGCCCGGATATTCCACACCGTTACGAATAAAAATAACTTTTGAATCGCCAACAACATTCAGCAAGTAAGCTATTTTTTCCTGTTCAGACCTAATGTCAGTTGACGCATGCGCTAAGGAAACAGACCCAAGCAGTAACAACGAAAGAAAAACCAAAGCGCGAACCATAGCGACTTTCATTAAATGCAAGAGGAAGCTACAAATGCAAGAGGAAGCTACAAATGCAAGAGGAAGCTACATTGCTCACGGCAGAATGATATCGAATGACTTATCTAGTCTCTATCCTTGTGTTCATCCGCTTCTCGTTCAATTTTATGACCACCATTCTGTACATCTTGGCCAACACCTTCCATTGTATTGCAGGCCGCAGTTAAGATTGGCAAAGTCAATGCCAGGGCAATGAGAATAAAACGCTTCATATTTTTCTCCTTATAGTTTTATTGTTTAACAGACACGTCAGGTAGCTTCACCGTCACACTTGGCGCTGATGAATGACCTGAATATTGAGTATAGAAGAAGATTCCACCCAGAGCGACTACAATGCCCAAAACCACTAAGAGACCGCCTGAAGCGGCGCTATCATCTGATGCCATATAAATTCTCCTTTGTTAATTGTTAAAATCATTTCCACCATACCATTTGATGGATTATCTATGGTCGCGATCCCCGTTGCCACGGTTTCCTTCGCCATGATTTCCGTTATCATGCCCCTCGTGTCCCCTATGGTCGCGATCTCCGTTACCATGGTTTCCGTTATCGTGATGTTCATGTCCCCTTTGGTTATGCTCGTCCCGGCCTCTGCGCTCGTTAGCCCAGTATGACCAATCGTCATGCCGCTGATGTCCATGGCGGTCATAATACTGCGACGGATAACGGTGATAATACTCCACATAACCCGGGGCATAGACTGGGGGAGCTACATATACAGGCTCGCCAAATGTAACCGAAACCGCTGGATCGTCAAATTCCACAGAAACCTGCGCGTTGGCTGAATGGCCGGCAAGTAAACACAGAACACCGCTCAAAATAATTATTTTCTTCATACATTTCTCCATAGGTAGAGTTGAAAACACGCCAATTTTTGACTTGGCGTGTTTTCATCGTTTCTTATTATTGATCTGCCTTGTCTTCATTCAGCTCTTTTTCATCGTGTTCGAGTTTTTCTCTATCAACTTTTCTTTCCGCTTTTTTCTCTGCAATAGCAGTGTGGTCGGCGCCAATACGCAGACTGTCTGCCGCCTGCTTTGCAGAGTCTCCATTGGCCTTGTCTGCAGCCTTTGCTGCACGATCGTTGCGCAGCGTTTCCCTGTCTTTCTGCAGGGCCAGGTCATCTTTGGCAATAGCATCGATATCCCTCTGGATATCCTGCGCATCGTCTTTAACTTCCCTATTGTCGGCAAACGCCGGTACGACAAAAGTGATACCGGCAATGACAGTGAGTAGCGTAAAAGCCTTATTCATAAAATTCTCCTAAAATAATGATTAATAAGCGAAACTATCAGGTATTAGAATCGACCTTAATTATGTCCACGTAATGAAGCGATACGGTAAACCTGTACGGCGCATATTTTTTGTGTAAGGATTAATTCCAGCGAAAGGTGATATTGGCAGGCTTGTCAGTGCCAATAACAATGGATTGTTTTTTGCTCTGTTCGTGGCGCACCTCTTTTATAATGTAATGACCGGCCGGCAGCTTGGCATAAAATATCGGGCCAGTGTCGGTGCTAAGCACTTCCTGGCCGTGGGAATCGGAGATAACAATATGGGGATTGCCGGTATAGGCGCCATTTACGGTCGCACTCAGAACGTGCAGATTATAATCGCCCTTCACCGCTCTTAGCGCATCGCGCTCTTCGTCCCCGATGCCGCCGGTAATATAGGCGATGTCACCCGCGTGTTGAACTTCAGGCAGATTATCCGCCAGCACGTAGGATGAATAGAGTGCCATGGCAATCATCATCGCTATGGCATAGGTTGATTTTTTTAAGGGAGGATAGTTTATCATAAGGCGCTCCATTTATTTGCTTGTTTTATTGACTAGCTATTGGACCAACTCTTGAGTTCCAACCACCACTTGTCCAGCTTGGCATCGGCTTTTTGCATCATGGTCGGATCTTTTTTGGTGATAACGATCTGCAGATGTTTCATGTCCTTACGCATGGCAATAATATCCGTGCGGTGGGTTGCGTACGTATCGTCTTTCTGCATTTCATCCAACGCATAGTCCGCATGCTTTAGGGCATAACGGGCGCCCGTGTAATTCCCCGCCGAAACGAAGTTACGCGCCAATTGAATGTTGTCGCGGGCTTTATCGACCGGCACGGAAGTTTGCTCATCGATCGTCACCACTTCATCAGTCAGCTTGGCCAACTGCACATCCGCAGCCTTGAGCTTCCCTGCTTTAATATCGGCTTCGGCTTCATCCAGGCGTTTTGCCGCCTTATTGCCGCTTAAATCCACGGTGAGGTAGACGATGTCAGCATCGGTCACAGCCAGGTCGTCTTTCGCCCATATCGGTCCATGCCCCATTTTCTTGACTTCTATCGGTCCCGTTGCAATGGGGAAATAATGGTATTTGTAATCCGTGTCATACTTATATACGACGCGGCCGGATTCTATCCGTTCTATCCTGCTCTCTTCGACAGTGGTATTCTGCAACTGCTCCATCAAGTTGCGAGCTTCGACAATGTGTCGCTCAGCCCGGTCACCTTTATTTTTCGCCAGCGCAATACGTGCATAGTTGATATGCCCGACAAAATCCTCCGCTACATCACGGGCATCAGAGTTTTCGTCGGTCGTATGGCCAGCGGTTCTGGCGTTGTTGCTGGTCATAGTATCGGACCTATGGGAACAGGCGGTAACACCAAGCGCCACGGTGGTGCTTAAGATGGTGGTGATAAGAAGTGTGCGGGTTTTCATGGCGGTTTCCTTATAAACAGGGATTAAAAATGAAGTCTGGCCCCATGCCTATGAGATATGCCAAAAATTTTCGATAGGGAGTTATGTGATTTGCGTAAGGAATCGGTAAAAATTACCGATCGCTATTACGTCATTGCTTGACAATGGTATCAAGCCCTTATGGATTAAGGACTGCCGTTGCCGGGACTGACAAGGTGTAAACCGCAGCGCCGACCGGTACGGTAGCGCCAACTTCACTGACGCGGCTGGCGATAATGCCGGCAGCGGGAGCCCGTAGTTGCGTATCGGCAAGGTTGGCCTCAGCACTGGCGACATTGTTCCGGGCTATTTGTATAGCTGCTTTATCGTCATCGCGATCCGGATTATTGGCGGCTATATTTTGTTGCTGAACCGATTCACGGCGTATTCTTTCCAGATGTAGTTTGCTATCATGCTCATTCTGCACATCGTCGTCATATACATTATCCAACTGCCCGGCGATAAGCAGGCCTCCGCGCTTCTCCAGCTCCGCATGCGCCACATCATAGGTATGCTGCGCGGTTTCAATGTCGGCCCGCGCCGACTCGATGGCATTAAAGGAACTGGTGGGAAGATGGCTGGTATAGTTGGCCTGGGCAGTCCGTAACTGCGCCATAGCAGACGCCAGTGCTTCCTCAAATGGCGCCTGATCGAGTGAAGCTAAAATATCGCCTTGTTTAACCTCTGCATGCTCGGCAAAAAACATCTCAGCGATGTGGCCACTGACGCGGAATCCGACATCAACCTCCTGCGTATCACGCACAGGCACGCTTGCTGGCTGAGGTATGACCTGATGGACAACCTCTTGTTTTACAGTAGCATTTTGCGGCAGCGATGCACTTTGGGAAGGTTTGTCCGACGGTAAATTCTCTATATCTCCAACCATGATAACTATCGCCAACCCCAGCACGATAAGCACCCCGACAAAAATTGCTCTTTTGCCGGTAAAGATAAACTCATCCTGATCATTATGGGAGTTGTTTTCGGTCATTAGAACTACTCCGAGAGGATTGCACTATCTTCGACTGCAACCACGTCAATGGAGGAAGCGGGAGCGACCGTTTCTTCATCCTTACTTTCGACTTTGATCTGGCTATTCTTGTTCGCATCTATTACGGCGGCAATGGGGGCAGGCTGCATCGCTGCCATGTAATTCATTACAAGCACAATAGTACTCAAGTTGAATTGCAGCGGGTTTAGCCCGGCAGCCGTCGACTGAGCCTGAATCTGGAGAAGAAGGGACTGTGTGAGAGGCTCATTGGCTAACGGCGCAAGAATCGCGCCGATCTGCCCCAGTTGCGTAGTAGTCAGTGAGTTTAACGCATTAACCGGAATGGCCGTACTTATCCCATTGAGAATGGCTTGCGCTTCCACGCTCAAATCCACCGTGGTCACACCGCTGGCTAAAGGAATGTTGCTGCTTAAATTAGCCGCTGCCTCCAATCCCTGCTCATCTTTTAACAGTATGCCGATATCCTGCAATTGCTGGGTGGTGAGGTTCCCGGTGATATTCGTACTTCCAGGAGCAGTGCCGATTTCATTGAGCAGCGAAAGGGCGGGCGTATTTAAGCTAAGCAAGCCTTCATTGGCAGGAACATCAGGCTGTGTGGTCGTCTGATTATTATCTAATAGTTGCAAATCATTTGATACAACCGTTTGCGCAATCTCGGTCAGAAAGGCGGCATTATTTGCTGCATTAGCATTAGCGGACGCTGCAAGCGCGAGCTGTGCCGCCGGGGTATCGATTGGGGGCGAAGTGGCCTGTACTAAAGTCACGGACTCAGCCATACATGCTTTCTATGGAAATGGGGTACAGAATAGCTTACCTTATAATCCCGTAAGGAAGCGACGCTGAATGCCACAGCCGTTATAAGTTTTTAGTAAACTGCGATAAAGGCCGAAGGCCGGGCAGTCGTTTTTTTGCATAGCGTCAATCCAGCGTCTTGCGGTAGAATTTGATGCCGATCGTCAGCACCACCACATTGAAAAGCAGAAGCGGCCAGATATTCGGCCATAATTCCGTCCAGCCGCTTCCTTTAAGCATGATGCCGCGCACCAGGCGCATGAAATAGGTGAGCGGCACGAAGCTGCCGATGGTTTGCGCCCACACCGGCATGCCCTTGAAGGGAAAAAGGAAGCCGGAAAGCATCATCGAGGGCAGAAAATAAAACTGGGTCATCTGCATCGCCTGCATCTGGTTGCGCGCGAAGGAGGACAAGGTGATGCCAACGGTAAGATTGCCGGCGATGAACAGCAGGATGGTCACGAACAATACGGTGAGGCTCCCTAAAAACGGTACGTGGAACAGGAATTCCGCCGCCATAATGATGATGGCCGACTGAATCAGCCCGATAAAAATATAAGGCACCAGTTTTCCGCTGATGACCTCGAACGGCTTCGCCGGCATGGCGAGCAGGTTCTCCATGGTGCCGCGCTCGCGCTCACGGGTGACGGCGACCGCCGTCATCATGACCAGCGTCATGGTGAGGATGATGCCCATGAGGCCGGGAATGATGTTGTAGGAGGTAATGCCTTCGGGATTATAGAGTTTGTGCAGCACGACAGTGTAGGGAGCGGGGCTGCTGGCGGGAAATGCCGGAACCGCGCCGGAGAAATCCCGCTGTACCACCGAACCGGCCAGCCCTTCGACTGCTCCGACCGCATTGCCGACCGCCACCGGATCAGTAGCATCCGCTTCCACCAGCAACTCCGGATGTTCGCCGCGCAGGAGCTTGCGGGTGAAATCCACCGGGATGGTGATAACGAATTGCACGGTGCCTGTAATGAGCGCTTCTTTCGCGCTATGTTCATCCCGTACCTTATCTTCGAACTTGAAATATTCCGTGTTTTTCACCGCCGTGATGAAGCTGCGGGTAAAGCTGCTTTGGTCGGCGGAGATGACAGCGGTCGGCAGATGCTTGGGATCGGTGTTGATGGCATATCCGAACAGAAACATCTGCATGATCGGAATGCCCACGATCATGCCGAATGTCGGCCGGTCGCGCTTGAGCTGGATGAATTCCTTCCGCACGATTGCCCACCAGCGCGAAACAGAAAAACCTTGTGTATTTTCTTTTTGCTTCATGCATTTTCCTTTTCACCTTGCTCAGTTCTGGTACTCACCAGATGGATGAACACATCCTCCAGGTTGGTATTGATCGGCTGCACCTTGTAACTGGAATTCTGCTCGATGCCGGATAAGGTCGTCTTCAGCGCTTCTCCGTCCTCGCCACTCACATGCAGCGCGTCACCGAAGGCGATAGTTTGATCGACGCCCGGCTTGCCTTTCAACTCCCGCGATAATGCCGCCAAGTCACCGCCGTAAATGGCGAACGTGCTGATATGTTGGCTTTCGATGACTTCCTCGGCGGTGCCTTGCGCGATCAGCTGGCCATTGAAAATATACGCTAGCTTGTGGCAACGCTCGGCTTCGTCCATGTAATGCGTGCTGACCAGCACGGAAATGCCTTTGGCCGCCAGTTGGTGCAGTTCCTCCCAGAAATCGCGCCGCGCCTTGGGATCGACTCCCGCCGTCGGTTCATCGAGCAGCAGCAATTCCGGTTCGTGCAGCATGCAGGCGGCCAGTGCCATGCGCTGCTTCCAGCCGCCCGACAAACTGCTCGCCAGTTGTGAAGCACGATCTTCAAGGCCAAGTTGCTTCAGGGTTTGATCGACGCATTGCCGCCGGTCGGGCATTTCATACATGCGGGCGACGAAATCGAGATTCTCGCGGATGGTCAAATCCTCCCACATGGAGAAGCGCTGGGTCATGTATCCGGCATGGCGCTTGATCTGTTCGCTTTGCGTGATGATGTCATAGCCCAGGCACGTGCCTGCGCCGGAATCAGGCGTGAGCAAGCCACACATCATGCGGATCGATGTCGTCTTGCCGCTGCCGTTTGGCCCCAGGAACCCAAAAATCTCACCCCGCGCCACCTGCAACGACACGTCGCGCACCACATGCTTGTCGCCAAAATGCTTGTTAAGGCCGCGAACGTCGATGGCAAGATCGCTATTCATTCACACGCACCTCAACTGGTTGGCCGGGATGCAACAATTCTGCATCCCCCACTTTTGGCCGCGCTTCAATCATAAATACCAGCTTGGAGCGCGTTTCATTGCTATAGATGATCGGCGGCGTGAATTCGGACTCAGGCGAAATATAATTAATCTGCGCGGGCACTTCTTTCGCACAGCCGTCGCAATGTATCGTTATGGCTTGCGCTGCCTTCAGCCTGCCCACCGTTTCTTCCGACACAAAGAACCGCACCTTGATGTTGCCGGGCGGCAAGAGTGATACGACAGGCGTACCCGCAGGCACCCATTCGCCTTCTACGAACAGCGTATCGAACACCAATGCGGATTGCGCGGCGTTAGCTGATTTTTGCGAAAGTCTCCACTCGGCCTGTGCCAATGCTGCTTCCGCCGCACGAATCTGTTTATCACGAGCAGGCAACTCGCCCGTCTTTAATTGGTTGCGAAGTTCGTCAACATGGGCTTTAGCGCTAGAATAAGTAGAACGGCTGGTATCAAGCTGAGCCTTGGAGATGGCATTGGCCTTATATTGCTGCTCGTCGCGCGCTAATTGTGTGGTGGATAAATTTGCAGCTGTGACTGCCTGTGTAAGCTGGTCGCGCAACACATCGAGTTCTGGCTTGCGTTTGCCGGTTTCCAAATCTTCAACCTGCGCCTTGGCCTGCTGCACTTCGGCGGTTTCATTTTCATGTTCCAGTTCAAATAACGGCGCATTCGCCCCCACCGTCTGGCCGCGGCTCACCATCAGCTTGTCGAGCCTGCCTGCCACCGAAGTGGCGACATACACATATTCGCCTTCGGCATATCCTTGGAAGCGATTCTTATCGTCGTCCTCGCATGACGTAAGCGATAATGTAAGAAGAAACGCCAGAGCGACTTTGCCAGAACGGCTAGAACAGAGGCTATTTGTCACGTCTTACCCTTTAGCTCAGAACCTTACTTTTATCCAATACAAGAAGGATATTTTTAAGTGCTTTAATATCTATTGGTTTAACCAGGTGATAATCAAAGCCGGCTTCCTTGGAACGTTCCCTATGTTCCTTTTGTCCCCACCCGGTTTGTGCTATAAATATAGTATTCTGAAGAACAGGCTCCTTACGCATAGCCTGACATATTTCGTAGCCGTTCATTCCCGGCAACCCTATATCCAGTAAAACAATATCAGGTTGAAAAGATTTGGCTAATGCAATGGCGCTTGGCCCATCAAGGGCCATTTGTGCCGTATGCCCTAACATTTCCATGGTCAACAGCATGGTTATGGCACAATTTTCATTATCGTCTACGACGAGTATGCGATAATTTTGCGGTTTCTCACCCGTTGATTCTTCATCCAGCGAATTGATAAGTTGAGTTGTTCCCATTATACTGCTCGTGGGAGTCGTGCGGTAAAGGTCGTGCCGCTCTCTTCAGAAGAGGTTACGTCAATCGTGCCGCCATGGGAAACAATAATCTCCTTGGTAATATAAAGTCCCAAGCCAAGGTTAATGGCTTCCGGATGTGCCCCTTTATCGGTAATGGCACGGGTTAAGGAATCAAATAAGGTGCCAATTTTTTCAGGCGGAATCGGCACCCCCTCGTTGTGCACGGATAATAGCACTTCATCCGCGGCGCCTTTTACAATTACGCTAATAGATGAGTCCTGGAAGCTATACTGTATCGCGTTGCCAATCAGGTTCGAGAAAACTTGCCCGATACGGGCCTTATCCCATTCTCCTTTTAAATCTCCCGAGAGGTCAAGAGTGATCGTGCGCGTGGGATGGACAGCCCGCATTTCATCCACTAATTGCCGGCTTACGAATTCCATATCCATAGGAGCCTGGATAAGGGCAAGCCCCGATCCAAATCTAGCACGGGTTAAATCGAGAAGCTCATCCACTATCTTAGTAATAAGGGATGTGCTCTCAAAAATCTGTGTAGCCAGCATGATTTGCCGTTCGTTCATTGCCCCCATATTCAACATGAGCTGAGAGGACATGGATATGACATTAAGCGGGTTACGCAGTTCGTGGCTTAATATCCCCACGAATAAGTCTTTAGAATAACTGACTTTTTTTGTGTAATGG
>Ga0207014_1138_pt1 | contig 15366 bp, 11 predicted proteins | sample Alteio_BWMinCont_56_FD_153495 | JGI IMG/M metagenome (GOLD analysis project Ga0207014, IMG submission 153495) | Enriched cells from forest soil in Barre Woods Harvard Forest LTER site, Petersham, Massachusetts, United States -... | ecosystem: Environmental > Terrestrial > Soil > Temperate forest >...
GAACACAGTTGGTTTTCTTAAAATTTGCAGTATCTGGCATTTCCAACCACCCTTTGTTAGGATTGGTTTTCTTTATCCATGTTGAGCGACCTAGAGCCTAGTGTGAAATGGAAAGTTTAGGGAAGTGTGAGATGAGTGCAGATGATATTGACCCCACGCGCCGGCGTTTCTTAACAGCGACGACTGCAGTCATTGGTGGCCTGGGCGCCTTATGTGCTGCATTTCCCTTTGCTGCTTCATGGATGCCCAGCGATCGTGCCAAAGCCATGGGTGCTCCTGTCGAGGTGGATTTAAGCAAAATTGAAGTGGGACAGAAAGTCACTGTGGCCTGGAGAGGGCAGCCTATTTTTGTTGTCCATCGCAGTCATGAGTCAGTTGAAACCTTAAGCGGAGACGAGGGGTTTTTACGCGATCCCTTATCTTTAGAATCAGTCCAACCTTTGTATACCAAAAATCGCTTTCGTTCGATTAAAGAGCAGTACCTGATTCTAGTCGGTATTTGTACTCATTTAGGTTGTGTACCTTTATTTAAACCGACAGCTGGTGAGTTGGATGCATCTTGGCCCGGTGGTTTTTTCTGCCCTTGTCATGGTTCCAAATATGATATGGCCGGACGAGTCTATCAAGGAGTGCCCGCCCCTTTAAATTTACCCGTTCCACCTTATCGTTATCTCAGTGACACAGTTGTTTTGATTGGCGAAGACAGCGTTGGAGCAGCAGCATGAAATATGGTTTAGAAGACAATAGCTCGCAGCAGCCAACCGGGCAAGAATCTCCAAGTCGATTAACTGTTTATTCCGAGGCAGCTTTGAATTGGGTTAACGAGCGCTTCCCTTTAACGGAAATGTGGGATTTGCATATTGCTAAGTATTATGCGCCCAAGAATTTTAATATTTGGTATATTTTTGGTTCCTTAGCCTTATTAATTTTGGTTAATCAATTAATTACAGGTATTTGGTTAACCATGAATTATCAGCCTTCTGCAGAAGCGGCTTTCAACTCTGTCGAATATATTATGCGTGACGTACCTTACGGTTGGTTATTGCGTTATTTGCATTCCACTGGCGCTTCTTTTTTCTTTATAGTGGTGTATTTGCATATGTTTCGGGGCCTGTTATATGGTTCTTACAGAAAGCCTCGTGAATTAGTCTGGCTCCTTGGCATGATGATCTTCCTTTGTTTAATGGCAGAAGCGTTTTTTGGTTACCTATTGCCTTGGGGCAATATGTCTTTTTGGGGAGCTCAGGTGATTATTTCCGTCTTCGGGGTTATACCCTTAGTCGGTGATTTCCTTTTAGAATGGTTACGCGGAGATTACACCATCTCTGGCGTGACTTTAAATCGTTTTTTTGCTCTCCATGTCATAGCCGTCCCCATGATGTTTGTTGGCCTGGTGGTTTTTCATATCTTGGCTTTGCATGAAGTCGGCTCAAATAATCCCGATGGTGTTGAAATTAAGGAAAAACTGAATAAAGAAGGCATTCCTTTAGATGGGATCCCTTTTCATCCTTATTACACCGTGAAAGATTTAATGTGGGTAGCGGTGTTTTTAATTATATTTTCAGCAGTGGTATTTTTCGCACCTGATATGGGTGGTTATTTCTTGGAAGCCGCTAATTTTGAGCCTGCCGATCCGTTAAAAACGCCTGAACATATTGCTCCGGTCTGGTATATGACTCCTTATTACGCTATTTTAAGGGCCATTCCCGACAAACTGGGTGGTGTCATTGCCATGTTTAGCTCTATTGCCGTATTTTTCTTTTTACCATGGCTTGATAGAAGTCCGGTAAAATCAATTCGTTATAAAGGGCCCCTGTTCAAAATTGCCTTGGCCCTATTTGTTGTTTGTTTTCTGTCACTGGGCTATTTGGGGACTCAATTGCCAACACCTTTGAGTAACCTGATGGCACGTTTGGCCAGCATAGGTTATTTTGCCTTTTTTATTTTAATGCCTTTGTATACACGCTGGGATAAAACCAAACCCCTGCCAGAAAGGATTTCTTAATGTCTAGGAAGATAGGGTTATTGGTTAGTCTTTGGCTTTGGTCCATCATAGGGATAGCCAATGAAGACATACAGCTCGATAAGGTGAATATCGACAGAACGGATGTCGTTTCTTTGCAAAGAGGCGCTCATCTTTATATGAATTTTTGTTCAGGTTGCCATAGTTTAAAATATGTTCGTTACAATACCATGGCCAAAGATATCGGTATTCGTGATAGCCAGGGTAATCTACTAGAAAGCCTGGTTAAAAATACCCTATTATTGACCAGTGATAAAATAACCGACACTATTCAAACGGCTATGACTCCTGAATTGGCGGCCAATTGGTTTGGCAAAGCGCCACCTGATTTATCTTTAGTAGCCCGTTCTCGAAGTAATGATTGGTTATATAGCTATTTGAGGGGTTTTTACCCTGACAATAAAAGACCTTGGGGTGTTAACAATCACATATTTCCCGATGTCGCTATGCCCAATGTGTTAGAACATCTACAGACCAGTTTATCGGCTGACAAGTACAATTTAGCTGTAGCTGATTTGGTGAATTTTCTAGACTATGTTGCGGAACCCCATAAACTTGAACGTGAGCGACTGGGTGTTTGGGTGCTTATATTTTTAGGGATATTTTTAATCTTTACTATGCTATTAAAAAGAGAATATTGGAAAGACGTCCATTAATAAATAAATGCAGTTAATTTTAATATCTATGATGAAATGGCCAAGAGGGACCCACTATGATGACATCAACTAAACCTTACTTAATTAGGGCTTTTTACGAGTGGATAGCAGATAACGGCTGTACACCCCATTTGGTGGTTAATGCCGAGATCCCCAAGGTAGAAGTCCCTCGCGAGTATATTGAAAAAAATGGCCAAATTGTGCTTAATATCGCTATGGTCGCCGTTCATGAATTGAAACTGGGCAATGACGAAATTAGTTTTCAAGCACGTTTTGTTGGGGTGAATCGTTTTATTCATGTCCCCATGCAAGCCGTAGTGGCTATCTATGCCCGAGAAAATGGCCGAGGTATGGTCTTTTCAGAAGATGAAGATGAGCCACCACCGGATTCTCATTTACCACCCCCTTTTGGTGAAGAAGACGATGATAAAGAAGGTGATGGCACTAATGGTAAGTCTAATGGACGACCTACCTTACATATTGTCAAATAAGGTCACGAGAAGATCCAACCGGTCTTATCTTCTATAAGACCGGCTTTCGAGTATCTTCACCTTTAATTTTCCTCTTCATGGCCGATAACTAGAGAGCAAGAACTCATATTGAGTTGCTTTTTATTAAGGCTTACTTTATGCCCGATTCTCATGAACAAGCGCTAAATACAGTCAATGATGCGGGTGCCAGGCTTGGCATCAACCGTTTAGATTCGTTTTATTTTTCAGTGGCTGCTATAGAAAAGTCTGCTGTTCGTGGAAAGCCTGCGCATTTAGGTGCGGCTATTCAAGACTATTTACGTTCTTTTGAAGATTCTTCCCCTAGAAAATTAAAGTATCCTTTTAAAGAAACCCTTCATTTGGGCAAAAGAAAAGATGGTTCACAACAAACTGAGGCCTGGTTAATCACCCATGATCCGGCTCGTATTCAGCAACTTAAAGCCTTGGGTATGGCCAGAGGCACGACACCTACTTCTTTTGTTATCGGTTTTATGGGCGATTATATGAGAGCTTTGATGAGTTCCTTAGAAACAGAGGGCATGGTGACTCAAGATTGGCAGGCAAAATGGGCCATTGTCACCCAAGTCCAGAAGGCCATGAGGAAGCTCGAAGCCCAGGAATTAGAGATTGTGCCGGGAGATTTTAAAGCACAAGAAGCCTTGCGGCAGAATATTTTTGGCATTTTAGATCACGCTTTACTCAACAATGAAAAACTCGCATTAACAGTGGCATCCACCAATGGCCGGGTGAATCAATCACTGTATAATGCCAGACAATTTATTTGGGGCTATCGATTCCCCAATCATGCTTTTACCAAGGCTGATCAGCTGCATTTTTCTTTCGATAAAGATAATGCTTTGATTTACCAGGCCAGTATGCATATGAATGGAGATCCAGGGATATATCCCGCGCTGCGTGCTTTTATGAAATTACGTCATTATTCAGCGGAAAAAATTAAACCGGCTTTATCGGTGAGTCATTTAAGCTATTGGTATCATAGTTTAGTAAATTTATTTAAAAGTAACCAAGAATATATCAGCGATATCATTACGAACAAGAATTTCGGCTTAAAAAGAGCGGATACAGCATTGAAAGCTGCCGAAATTGGCGGCCTAGAAGGTTTTTGGTTGGGTATTAAAGGGATCGCGGCAAGCTTGCCAGGTTACATGATGAGCACTTTTAGCTTGGGGGGTTATTTTAATCGGGAGTGGCTTTCTTTTAAAGAGAATATTTCTAATAAATTGATGCCTAAAGTTCCAGAAATAAAGGCTCCAAAACCTCATGAAAAGATCACGAGTGCAGTGGGTGGCCAGTGGGTTCAGTCTAGCCATCTGTATGATCCTGAAGTTCATTATAATTTTATTGCCAGATTGGCCCGTTCATTTCAAACGTATTTAGGCTCAGTTGAAAGCATGCTGTTACAACATCCGGTAGCAGGAACTATGGCATTGGCTGCTTCCATTGTCAGTTGTTCAGCCACCCTTGCTCCAGCTATGTTTAAAAATTTAGTCATGCAAGCAGGCATCAATAAGCAAGGTGCCGAAAGTTTTATTACTATGCTGAATAAAATGATGGCTATTGATAATACAAGCAGCACTATCAGTAAATTGGATGGCAGCGCGCGTTTGGTGATGCAAGCCAATGCGGTGACTCAAAGTATTGCTCAAAGAGATCCGACTATAGCCGCAAGCCGCATTATGGCCATTTCAAATAGTTTGGGTGCAGTCTTGGGTGTGGGTTTATTGGGTCATGCCTCTGTGGCTTCCACCATTACGGATGGGGATGAATATCGTCGTTTTCACCAAGATTTAAATAAATTGGCCGCTCATATTCAAAGAGCAGTTCTAAGTTCTCCTAAAGAACACCCAGGCTTTATCGGAGCTTTATTTCTTCAGCCGTTTAGATTGATGATGCCACCTTTGCGTTTATTGATAGTGCCATTTATTGCATTATTTGTTCAGGGAAGTCGAGAGGCCTTTGCTTTTGCGATGATAAAAGAATTAAAAAATACGGCCCATGAATTTTCACGAGCAGCACTTTTTGTGACCAATTTAATTCTGACTACAGCTTTTACCGTATTTAATCTAAGCACCACCCTGGTGGATGTTTTACATAATACGGCTTTTAAGTTTATTTATAAGCCTCTTGGTTCAATCGGCTCTGTCACTAAAGCAGTTGGCACATTATTGCAATATGGTTTTCAAGGTTTATATCATAAAGCCCAAAATAATCCTGCTTATTACTTGCCCTTAGCCTTGTTATCCCCAACAGCCTTAACGGGTTTTATATTGGAGAAAGCAGGGATGACACTCAGGAAAACGAGTCTTGCTATCGTTAAGCTGAAACATTTCTCAGAAAATATTGGTCATGTGCTGGTAAATTTTTCAGCACAATTTTTATTTCGAACTCCTATTTTTCTGGCGGATAGAATTTATAAAAAAACAGCAGAGCTTTTAGATGTGGACCTTAAAAAGCCGGAAATGCCGGAAATGATAACGAAGCAAAGTTTGGGATTAAATAAGGACTTGGCTAATAAGCACGATGGTAAGCACGTTGGTAAGCACGATGGTGTACACAAACCGAGTCATCAGTTAGCACACACCACCCGTGTTTCGCCTCAAAGTGATCCGACTGTATCGCCATCTAAAGACTTATCACAACCACCCGTCATTGAAGATCAGTCTGTGATAAGCACGGACGCAAATAAAGAAAAGCCAGGGCACAAAAATGACATGTTACATAGCTCAAAAGGAGCATCGTCTACCAATTCAGAGAGAAACAAGAAAGGAAACAAGAAACATCCATCTCATCACCCTTATCATCGCCCTAAAGGCCGTAAATAAGGCCAGTGATCTTTTTTCCATAAAAATAATTTTGCTAATAATAAAATTAAAAAACAAGAACTGATAATAAAGGGTAGGCCTAATTGGGTCCAGGGTGTTTTGCCTGTATGGGGATAAAGCACACCTTTTAACACCGCTTCAGTAAATTGTGGGCTTTGAGATAAGACTTCACCTTTGCTACCTATAAAGGCGGAGATCCCGCTTGTGGTTGCTCGGATAATAGGCAGACCTGTTTCTAAAGCTCGCATACGAGCAATTTCCAAATGTTGATGTGGGCCTAAGGAATCGCCAAACCAACCATCTTCACTTAAGGTGATCATCATCTCGGCATTACCCAGCGACTGCCTGACCAGTTCGGGATAAGCCATTTCATAACAAATAAAAGGGGCAAGCCTAGTGTGCTTAATATGAATAAGGGGCTGAATATCTGGACCTGATACAAAATTGGACATAGGCAAATCAAAAAAATCTACTAAACCACGCAACCATCGATCCAATGGAAGAAATTCTCCGAAAGGGACTAACTGTCTTTTAAAGTAAAATTCAGTTTTATCCCCTAGTGTCAATAAAGTATTGTAATGTTCTTCATTTTTCTCATTAATGGCTTTGGGAATTCCAATGATGACTGTGCTTTGTGCTTGATGGAGCTTGGGTTGAATTTTTTCTTTTATGGCTTCTATCAGAGCAGAGGCAAAATCATAAGGTAAAGGAATGGCATTTTCAGGCCAGACGATGAGATCTTGAGACCACTCATTTTGGCTTAAGCGGCCATAGGTTTGCCAGACTGCATTGATAGGATCGGCAAATAAGAATTTATCCATGGGTTTGATATTACCTTGGATCAAACTTGCGCTTAGAGGCTGGCCGTGGCTTTTGGTAAATGAATGATGGGATAGGCCTAAAGCGCCCAGATAAGAGCCAGCAAGCAAGACTATGATAATGGTGCGCTCTCGATGTTTTTTGCGGCTGGAGATCCCAGAGCCTAGGCTTGCGAAGAGACTGCTGTGGAAGGCAAACAAATAAGAAAGGCCATAGACACCGACAAGTGGGGCATAGTGTCGAAGTGGGCTGTCAATGCTGCTGTTTCCCAGCAGCAGCCAAGGAAAGCCCCCAAAGACAGTACTGCGGGCTAACTCAGCAAAGACCCATAAAGAGGCAAAGGTCAAAGCCGTGATGATCGGCCTGGAAGTACTGAAAAACTTTCTTTGCAGATAGCCCCCCCAACCGATAAATTGAGCCAGAATAAAGACAAAGGCAAGGGTTAAGAAAGCTGCCAAGGGTAAGGGGGCGTTACCATACCTATGGATGCTGATAAATACCCAAGAGACTCCAAAACCAAAAAAAGACAGGCCAAAGCAAAAACCCAGTTGCCAGGCGCGTAAAGGCGAGGCATGATGCCAAAGCCATTGCAGTAAAGCAAGGGCTAAGATCCCTAAGGGCCAAAAGCCAAAGGGAGCAAAGGCTAGGGGTAATAAAGCTCCAGCGAATAAGGCAAGAGAAAAAGCAGGTACTGGACTTTCTTTAAACATATATGTTAAAAACCTGATTAAATTTAGACCTATTATGACTGAAAAAATGCTAAGGGCATAGGTTAGGCCAAAACCCCAGAGTGGCTATGAACTAATATGATTTATCACCCATGCAACTACCCTAGGGGGACATTTTGAAGATTGCCATATTCTCAAGGCAAGCCAATTGCTATTCAACAAGTCGTCTTAAAGAAGCGGCAAAAGCCCGTGGTCATCAGGTTGAGATCATCGATACCCTGCGTTGTTATATGAATATTGCAGCGGCCAACCCCGGCATTTATTATCTGGGCAAAAGAGTTGAGGGCTTAGATGCGGTGATCCCTCGCATTGGGGCATCTATTACTTTTTATGGTACCGCCGTAGTGCGTCAGTGCGAGATGATGGGTATTTTTACTATTAATGGTGCGGTGGCTATTGCTCAAGCACGGGATAAGCTTCGTTCTATCCAGCTTTTGGCTCGAAAAGGCATTGGCTTGCCCGTGACTGGTTTTGCTCATTGTGCTGAAGATATGCCAGATGTGATCCGCTTAGTTGGGGGTAGTCCGGTCATTATTAAACTGCTGGAAGGGGCACAAGGGATGGGCGTTGTGTTGGCAGAGTCTCAGAAAGCGGCTGAGAGTGTGATGGACGCCTTTGCAGGAGTAAAGGCCAATATCTTAGTGCAAGAATATATTCAAGAAGCGGCGGGTAGTGATATCCGCTGTTTTGTCATAGATGGTGAAGTCGTCGCGGCTATGAAGCGTCAAGCAAAGGCCGGTGAGTTCCGTTCAAATTTACACCGTGGTGGCAGCAGTACGCCTATTGAAATTAGCGCCCAAGAACGCACCATAGCCATACAAGCTGTCAAAGCTATGGGCTTAAATGTGGCTGGGGTGGATATTTTGCGGTCTATGCGAGGGCCAGTTGTTCTCGAAGTGAATTCTTCTCCTGGGTTAAAAGGGATAGAAACGACCACGAATCTTGATGTAGCGGGGCTGATCATCGAATTTATCGAAAAAAATGCTAAAGCTAAGGGATCGGGTCCTTAAGGGCGCTTCACAGAGTTCTGAGGATAAAGCTTAGTTTCAAGTTTTTGCGCTTCAAGGTAAATATTTTCCCGTTCACGAATCAACTTGTCTTTATCTTGCTGTCTTTTCCAAAGTTGTAAAGTATTAAGACATAAGTCTTGATTTAACTGTTCAGATTCTTTCAGTAAATGATGGCTTTGTTTTCGACTAAACCCTTGAAGATCTGTTCTTAGTAAAATAATATTCTTAAATAAAGCTAATTCGCCCAAACTTGCTTTGGCGTCTATCTTTTGGCTAGTGGATAATTTAGGGAAAACGACATTATTAAAATGTTGCATGTCAGATTCTTCGATAGCTACGCCGAGCATTTTCATGGAGGTTTTATTTTCTAAGCCTCGGCCTATTAGTATTTCATTATATTGACGATGCAAAGTGAGATCAGAAAGTTCTTTAGGTGATAAATAAGGGAAAAAATTATCTCGTGTGATGGCAAAAGAACAACGGGTAGTGAATGGATCGAGGGGTAAATAGTTATGGGTTGACCATTCACGTTGTAATTGCGCCATATGTATGGAAGCCTTATTTTGGCCCACTATGGAATAGTTTAATTCTTTAATTTTTTCTGAGTGCAAAACCTGCCCCTGATTTTCTACGGAGTCAAAATCTTCCGGGGAAGTGAAATGAATATTTTCAGGAGGGACGGAAAATACTAACATCAGTCGAGGTAGGATATTTTCTTGATGGCTCATGGCGGCGCCTGGCGTATATTTATCGATAAAAGAAGCTGAAATATAAATATCACTTTGTGCAAAATGGGCATTGGTTTGGCGAGTGACGGTTAGATCACTATAATTACTTTTGGTGGTATGCACGATAAATTGATAATTGTCATCAAAACGAAAGTCTTTGCATCTTAAATTTACGCCGGCTATACCTATGGTGACAAAGTTTTTCTTTTGAGCAATAAGTGCATCATTCCATTTTTTCTGCAGTTCCCACAGCATTTTCTTTTTGTTTTGGCAAATAGCTAGATAGGGATCTGGCTTAAGGCTGTTTTGACGAAGGGGTATCGTTGCATATAAAGGTAAGACAAATTTTTCTTGAGATTGAGCAATGAGAACCGTGCCCTTCAAGTTTGCTGAATTGCTCCTCATTAGTTTATACATTTCTATTTCAAAATCAGTGAATGGGGTGATCGATGGTAAAAGATGGTGCAAGCTATTTAAGCAGCGTTTTAAGATATGGTGATAAAGTAGTCTGCTTGACGGTAAATTCTCAAGGCAATAACTTTGTTTAGCAAAATAGGCGAGTTCATATTGCCAAAAGTAAACTTGGTCGAATGTGATTTTTCTTAGAAAAACATCTAAAAGAGCCAGATAGCCTCTGTCGGCTGCAGATCGAAAAGGCGTTTTGCCTTTAAGATTGCGCACAGCCAGTTTGGCTCCTGCATTCAATAAAAGAAGTGCCATTTCAGGAATATTTTCATGATTGGCTTGCTCACTTAACACTAACAGCGGTGTATTGCCAAGGTTATCTTGGTCATTAGGCCTTGTTCCAGCCGACAAAAGATATTGAGTGATCAGATAAGAATTATTGCGGTAGGGTGAGTAGGCAACTTTAAAAAGGGCTGTTTCGTTATTGGCTGTTTTTGCATTGGAATCAGCGCCGGCTTTTAATAGCCAGAGGACAGCCTGGGCTTGATTGCCTGCAATGGCTTCGTGTAAGGCTTTATTCAAAGGGTCTTGTAGCTGAGTGCGTGGGTAGGTTTCCAGAAAATAATGCAGTGTTTCTATCTGTCCTAAATAGGCGGCATTTATAAAATCGCTGATTTTTTTAGGGGTAAGAATGACTAGAAATAAATGCGTGGCTATGCTCGATAACCGCTTCCAGGCTATTTTATTTTCAGGATCCATAATTTTAGGCCATGCTAAATAATAATTAGAGAACTATTTTGTAGCATGAATTGTCCGGCTCGGCAAGAGAATTGTGCCTTATTAAGCTAGCTTAAAAAAGACTAGCTGAACAAAGGGAAACACAGGAATATGTTTTAAGCCCTATTCGCGTAAAGGTGGGGATAAATCATAAGTTTTATAAATAGCATCGACTCTTCCTGAATCCATCATGTTTTTTAATTCATGATTGAGGTTATCGAATAGTTCTTTTTTAGCGGGATCTTTGTTTGCTCCATAATAAATACCTGATGTTTGGTGAAATACATAGCTGGCATAGGTGTAATCTTTAAAATCTATTTTATCTAATTCCGCTTCAATAGGTGCTTGATCAAGCCCCAATACAATCATTGTTTGAAAACGATTAGCGGCAAGCATTTTTGCCATATTCGCATCATCGAGAGAAGGAACTTTAGTTAGGCTATCGTCATCATTAAATCTTTTGAAGTAAAAGGTTTTGTCTTTAATGCCAATGGTGAGTTTTTTTAAATCTTCATATTGGTTAATCAGATTTTCTTGTCCTTTGGGAACAAGAAATTTCACATCATTCTTGGCAAACCCTACTGGGCCCAAACAGGTGACATAACTTCGATCTTTGGTTAAACAAAATCTAGGGACAATATCAACCGTACTGTTTGCTAAGGCATCGATAGAACGTTTAAGAGGAACGCTCTGCCAGTCAATAGTGCATCCCGTCTTGGCACAGGCTTCATCGATAATATCTTTTAAAGGCCCTTGAAAAATTTGATTCTCAACGACCATGAAAGGCGGGCGAGACCTATAATGTCCTATCAATTTTATGGGAGCAGCGTAACTGCAAACCGGTAATAGGGTGAGGAAGGAACAAAGCAGTTTAACCAAAAATTTATTCATTCAATGCCCTTAGGGAAAGGTTAACTTACGTTTTAGAATAAGGTAAAAACTTTAGTTAAGCAATAAAGGAAGGGACTTTTAAGGTGTCTTTGAGTCTCCTGGCCTCTGCCCCCTTTGCCTGTGCCCCCTTTTGCAGCTGAGGGCTCCCCACATAATTTTTGAGTTTCCGTTCTTGTTGTCATCCCAGCGTAGGCTGGGATCCAGGTTTTTTCAGCCTTTTTTTTAGACTGGATTCCAGCCTTCGCTGGAATGACAAGTCTTAGCTTCTAGCAAAGCATAATATTTCATCACCATCTTATAATCCGTTGAATTTAAAACATATTTTTATTAATTATGTGGGGAGCCCTAAGCTTTTGCAGGGGGCCGGCCACGGGGCCGGGGGGACTTCTGTAAATTTAAGTATTTTTAGCTTATCTATTTGACTCTCTACTCATTGGCAGAGTAAATTTTTACATCTGGATCAAATTTCCTCAAGGAATGAGGGATCTTTACAAATCAAACCTAGGGAAGGGTAAGATGATGTCGAAAAATCAATTATGGGATCGCCTTAAATCTTTGGCGCAGAGACATTATAAAATAGCTCTCGCTCTTAGTGCGGTGGCAGTTTTATTACAAATAGCGATTAAAAAAGCGGTAGGCCTAATGGTGCTACCTGCACAATGGCGCCACTTCGATAGCAGAGATCACGGGCCTGCACCTACTGGCTTGGAAGAACATTCAGATAGAGAGCTCAAAAGGGACTATGGCCTGATCTTAAGGGCTGTAGAAACAATACCCATAGCTGAGAAGACCAAAGCACCAGAGTTCCGAAAAATGATTATCTGTTTTTCACCCCAATTGATGGCGGCCAGTCAGCGTTACAAAGATTACCGCTTGCTTGCTTTAAGCACAGATTCCACGGTGATTGCTTATGATTATCGGGGGGTAGATAGAAGTGATGGGGGTGAAACCAATGAAACTCGAGTCGTCAATGATGGCCTGGCTATAGTCCAAGATTTAATAAAGGAAGGCTTTAATGCTGGAAATATCACCTTATTTGGCACTTCAAAAGGAGGGGCAGTAGCGATCAAAACTGTTGCTGTCTGTAGGAAACACCATTTAAACGTTAGGCTTATTAACGACCGGTCTTTTTCTTCTTATGCCGATGCTTTTGTGGGCCTTTATTTCTCCCAAGCCTCGCCTAGAGTGCAAAATTTTATGCGTCGTTTAGCCCATATCGTCTTGTGGTGGACGGATTGGCGGCTGTCTGTTTTAAAAGATTGGTTGAGTATTCCTGATGAGGACAAAATGTTGATGGTGGCTGAAGCAGATAATATCATTGACTATAAATTATCTTCTTTATGCCAAGCGATTACAAAAAGTTCAGCTTCAAAATCAGCTTCAGTCGTACCTGTAAATACCCCCTTTTATCCCATCGTTTATTTGTATGAGTCCAAGGCTCACAAAGGCATCCATTGTGCACCACTGGAAGCATTGGTCACCCAAGATAAACGCCCAGTTATAGAAGTCATCAAGAAGTTTTTAAATAAGCAAGGGGCGTAAGCCAGCCAAGTTGTTTAACTGTTATTTATGGGGTGCCCACTCTAAAATAAATATTTAGGAAATAAACCCAGCCCTTGGCTGATTCAACCCAAAAAAGCTCAGCTTATGTTAAAATGATGCCACTTTTTTGGGTTGCACTGTTGCCATGATTAATTTAGAAAGCATTTCTCTTTACCGTTCGGGTCGTCAACTCTTTCAAGATGTCTCGCTGATTATTTACCCAGGCCAAAAAATTGGCTTAATTGGTAAAAATGGCGCGGGTAAAAGTAGTTTTTTAAGCATGCTGATAGGGACGTTGAGCCCCGACTCAGGTGTCTTAAATTTTGCCAAAAGCCTGGAAATAGCCTCGGTATCTCAGAGCTTTCCTGATATTACCCTATCTGCTCGAGATTTTATTATTCAGGGCGATAAAGCTTATTGTCAGTTACAGCTGGACATTCCCAAAGCTGAAGCGGCTGAAGACTGGGAGCTGTTAACGGCTCTGTACTCCGAGCTGGATGCGATAGATGGCTATAACACCCCTTTAAGAGCTGAACATATTTTGCGGGGTCTAGGCTTTTTGGAAAGTGATTTTAATCATCCTATCTCAACTTTTTCAGGGGGCTGGCGTGGGCGACTAGCCTTGGGTCAAACCTTGATGCAACGCTCCAGCCTGTTGATCTTAGATGAACCGACCAACCACTTAGATATGCAGGCGATTAATTGGCTGGAAGATTGGCTCTTGAGTTACAAGGGAGCCTTAATTGTAGTTTCCCACGATTGTGCATTTTTAGATCGAGTGGTCGGTCATATTTTGCATATTGAGAATGAAAAATTTCACAGTTATACGGGAAATTACAGCCAGTTTACCCGGATTAAGGCTGAAAAATCTGCTTTACAGCAAAAGCATTTTCTTAAAATGAAAAAGAAAAAAGAAGAAATGATGAAGTTTATCGATAAATTTCGAGCCAAAGCCTCTAAAGCTAAACAGGCTCAGTCTCGCTTAAAAGCGCTGGATAGGTTGGAATCGGTAGAAGAAGTATTTTTTTCCTCACCCTTTAATTTTAGATTTAAAGAAGTCCCCAACTGCCCTAATTTGTTGGTGGATATCAAAAAAGCCGATTTGGGCTATGCCGATAAAAGCATTTTACCCAAAATTAATTTTTCAATCCGAGCAGGCTCACGCTTAGGCTTAATAGGTTTAAATGGAGCCGGTAAATCAACCTTACTAAAAACCTTGGCGGGTATTTTGCCTGCTCGCAGTGGCGAGTTATTTCATGATAATCGTTTAAAAGTGGGCTATTTCGCCCAGCATCATGTGGAAAACTTATCTTTAAATTCAAACCCCTGTGAGCTCTTTCAACGAAAATTCCCCGGGCATCATATGAGAGAAGTCCGAGATTATTTAGGCGGCTTTAACTTTACGGGTGAAAAGGCGGTAGAACCCATTAAAAGTTTTTCAGGCGGTGAGCGTGCACGCTTGGTATTAGCCTTGATTGCCTGGGAAGCACCCAATCTGCTGTTACTTGACGAGCCCACTAATCACTTAGATCTGGAGATGAGGGAAGCCTTGACTATGAGTCTGCAAGATTTTCAAGGAGCTATTGTCTTGGTCTCCCATGATCGCTCCCTATTAAAAGAAAACTGTAATGAACTTTTCTTGTTGCAGAACGGTAAAGTAGAACTTTTTGATGGCGATATAGAAGAATATTATGCCACCCTGACTATGCGCAGGGCCTAAGGCCACTCGCTGGCTCTAAGGACCATGCCCACCCGTATAATTCCGGGGGGGCTTATAAATTGGGCTGTGTTATTATAGAGATTGTTTGTCAGCTTATTAAAGCCAGATACCTATATAAAAATGGTCAACCTATTAAAATTAAACGAGACTTATTATGATACTAGAGACTGATACCACTGAGTCTAGTCACTCTGCCCTCGACAGCCATCTGGCTAGTAGTGTCCCTATTTCTCCTCCTAGCCCGCAGGCAAAATTTTTTTACGAAGCCTGCAACGAATACAGTGTGAAGATGGGCGATAGTGCTTTGGTTCAGTACCTGGCCATCTTAAAAGGTACATTTGAAGGGACATATTTACCTCCGACTGAAGAGCTTGAGCGTTTGAATTCTACAAATGAGAAAGAAGATGATGAACTATGGAGAATAGGACAAGTTGATAAAGCTGATTGGCTGATCCTTAAGGGTTTGAATCTAGGCACGGCTGAAATTATGTTATTGCTTCTTGCCTTGCAAGGTCCTGCTTGTACAATTAAGAAATTAGATCTGTCTTCGAATCAAATGATGGCTAGGCATGTCAAGCTACTTTTTCCTTTAAAAAATAAAATTACCCATTTAGATCTCAGTGATAATCCCCTGGGTGAAGAGGGTATTCAAGAATTTCAAAGTGTTTTTGGTCGGGAAGAGAATTCAAGCTTGATTTATCTTTCTTTAAAAAATACCCAGCTTCGAGATGTG
>Ga0207014_1110_pt1 | contig 15202 bp, 14 predicted proteins | sample Alteio_BWMinCont_56_FD_153495 | JGI IMG/M metagenome (GOLD analysis project Ga0207014, IMG submission 153495) | Enriched cells from forest soil in Barre Woods Harvard Forest LTER site, Petersham, Massachusetts, United States -... | ecosystem: Environmental > Terrestrial > Soil > Temperate forest >...
ACCACAATCGAAAAGCGATCCCGCCGTACGAGAGTTTCTCGAATGGATGAGGACATACAATTCAGGGGCCAGTCTTCGCGATGCCAACAATCTCTATGGTTATGAAGTTGCGCAAACGCTGGTTGAAGTTCTGAAGAAGTGCGGGGACGATCTGACCCGCGCGAACGTGATGAAACAGGCCACGAGCCTCGACCTGGAGCTTGGGATGCTCCGTCCCGGAATCAGAATCACCACGAGTCCGATCGACTATCGACCAATCAAGCAATTGTATCTTATTAAGTTCGACGGCAAAGACTGGGTTCCAATCGGTAGCGTCATCGGCGACTGATCGCGTTATCCCCGAAATCATTGCCTCAACACCCGCGTTTGAAGTACAAACCTTCCATGAGCAAAACAGGAATCATGGAAATCGGAGGCCAAACACTGGCCATCACGAGACTCAGTGCGGCTGGAAAGTCGTATCCGGCTGAGAGACCACGCTGCAAAATACATGCCGCTTCAGCCGCATACCGTGTAGCTCCACGAGGGCAGTAACCGTTTCAAGGAGGAATCTGAAACAAATCATCAATCCGGTTTTGACACTCGGGTCATTTCGCTGTGATGAGATCGACGGCATCGAGTCCGAAGAAGAAATTTTTCGACACGGCATTCTTCGCGACGGCTGTAAAGCGCAGCCGGTGGCGACCGGCGGAAAAATCGTGGGTCCCCAATTCGAGCGACCCTGCCGGACTGACGCGACCGGAGTATAGATCGAATTCCCGCGCCAAACTTTTGCCGTCGAGCATGGTGCGCACTTTGCCAAAATCGGGACCTGCGGTCGCTAGAACGCGAAGTCGGTAACGGCCCGCTGGCTGGACCTCGAAACCCAACTCTACGAACCCGCCTTTTTCTGCCCTGCAAAAAAGCTGGGCACCCGCGCTCCACATCGTGGCGCCAAATTCGTTCATCTTCTGCACATTGACAGAGCACCGCTCCCTGGCCGATACAGCCATCGTTTCGGCCTCATAGCGTCTGGCCGGCGCCTCGGATTGCGGCGGTCCAATCTGCAGCCAAAGTGCGTCGTTGGCGTAGGCGCGCGCATAGGCGTAGGACATGGTGCCGTAGCCCTTCTCTCCCCAGGCGGGGCCGTTGCTGTTACGAAACTGCAATATCCCGCCCTCATTTCCAGCCGGATCGTCATGGTAGCCGACCAGCATGATACTGTGCCCGTCGAAGACTTGTTGCGACGGCGGCACGTTCAGCAATTGGCTGCCGTTCAATTTTTTCGGCCAGCGCAGGCCGCAGGCCACGGGATGCCCCCCGGCCAGTGCATGCTTGATTTCCAGCAACTGTTGCTCACTGAGCGGACAATCAACCGACCAGCGCTTGATCCAATGGACCTGCCAGCGCTCGTGAAGTTTCTGAGCCTCGGCACAGGCTGCGGACGAAGGCTTGCGATTGGGATCGGGCTTGGACGCATACGGCATGCGTTCCTCAGAACAGACGCCCAGTTTGTTGAGGCCATCAACCGCGCTGTAGAACATGGCTTGATCGCCCGTATCGCCGCTGGACTTGTGGGCGGCCCAAATTAAATACTCTTCCGAGAGCCGACGGTGCGGCAAGGCGGCGTGTTGAACGCTTTCAAACTCGGCAACGCCGGTGATGGCGAACAGGGAACAACAGTCACGGTCGCCCTGATCCCGCGCCGTCATGTCATCTCTCTCCAAGTCAGGAATCAGGTTGATTTCTCGCGGCAACGGAGTTTGCGGCTTGGTAACAATCGCCCCATTTTGAGGATTGTCCTGAGCCCAGAGGGTCAATGCGGCGCAACTAAACAAACCAGGCAAACATAGCCATGCAGCTTTTCTCATTCGAAGCGGATTTTAATCGTTAAAATCAGGTGGTGGATGGTCGTCCGGCTGCCACAAGGCAGGCTGACAAAACAGAAAGACAACCCTCCAACCGCAAGGCAAGACTTAAGCAGCAAAAGCAACAACCAACAAGACAACAAAACCCCGGACCAGCATCGGAAACAGGGGGTGACTTGACAGTCACTTGACACCTGAGGACTGGACGCAGGCGGACCGAGACATCCGGAAAGTGGAGTCAAACCCTGGCGCGAAAAAGTGCTAAAGTTTCTACGATCGTCGCCTCCGCTATTTCTGTTCAAGCTTGCTCGTCGGGGCTGGATTCATAACTGTTTGATTGGGCATAAGAATGAGTCCGACCAATTTTACCGTGGCCTCCCCACCCCCTGCGGCACCGAGCGAATCTGTAAAGAGATTGTTACCGTGGCTCGTCGCCGTGGCCTTCTTCATGCAATCGCTCGACACGACGATTCTCAACACGGCAGTCCCCGCCATCGCGAAGGCGCTGGCCGTCGCACCACTCAGCATGAAGGCCGTGCTGGCGAGCTACACGTTGAGTCTGGCGGTGTTTATTCCGATCAGCGGCTGGATGGCAGATCGCTTCGGCACGCGCCGGGTGTTCTCGTCCGCCATTGGCCTCTTCACGTTGGGATCATTGCTCTGCGGCATTTCGAGCAACATCCACATCCTCGTCGCGTGCCGCATCCTGCAAGGCTGCGGCGGAGCCATGATGGTCCCGGTGGGACGGCTCACCCTGGTCCGGACGTTTGCCAAATCGGATCTCATCCGCGCCATGAGCTTCGTGGCCATACCCGGTCTGATTGGTCCGATGCTCGGGCCCATCGCTGGTGGTCTTATTGTTGGGTACTTGCATTGGCGAGTCATCTTTTTCATCAACCTGCCGGTTGGCCTACTCGGGTTGTATCTGGTCTATCGGCATCTCCCGGACTATTGCGAAAAACACTCTCATCCGCTCGATATTATCGGACTCATCCTGTTCGGCTCCGGGATTGGGTTGTTGTCGTATGTGCTGGAAGTGTTTGGTGAACACACGTTGAGCTGGCCCGTTATTCTGGGACTTCTGATTATCTCCGCAACGCTTCTCACCGGTTATGGGTTGCGGGCGACTCGAATCAGGTTTCCTTTGCTCCGGCTGGCCTTGTTTCGCATTCGAACCTTTCGCGCGGCGGTCGGTGGCAGCTATTTCACCCGCCTGGGCATCGGCGGAATCCCCTTCCTCTTTCCGCTCCTCTACCAGGTGGGCCTCGGGTTTACGTCGATTCAATCCGGTCTTCTCATGGTGCCACAGGCGTTGTCCGCCATGAGCCTCAAAATGGCGATGCCGGGCATTCTGAGGTATTTGGGTTACCGCCGCGTCCTGATTTCCAACACCATGATCCTCGGTCTGCTCATTATCCTTTTTGCGACCATCGGTGTGGGCACGCCGGTGTGGCTCATCGTCGCGCAGGCATTTGCCTTTGGGTTCTTCACTTCGTTGCAATATACGAGCATGAATACGCTGGTTTATGCCGACGTCACCACGGAACAGGCCAGCAGTGCGAGCACCATCGCGAGCACGATGCAGCAGATGGCGATCAGTTTCGGTGTGGCGACGGCGTCGCTGGCTACGGCCTTCTTCATTCCCGACCACTTTCATACCAGCGTGCCGGAAATGATTCACGGCATTCACCAGGCGTTCCTGGTCCTGGGCGGATGGACTATTCTCTCTGCCATTGTTTTCCGCGAATTGAAAAACGATGACGGCAACACGGTCAGCCTGCATAAAGTCCTGTCACATGTCGGGTGACATCCCTACCCTCTCCGCCGCAAGCCGACATCATTTCTGGGAAACCGCATCCGATACTCCCTCATCCTGCACCAGTGTCCATTCGCTGTCCGGATTGTATGCCTTCATCGCTCCCGCGAACTGGAAAGTCTTCTCACCAAAATTTTGCTGATAAACCTTGCCATCTTGATTGACGATAAAGGTCATGATGCCGGACTGGTCCCAATGCTCCGGATAAGCCACCAGCGCGAATCCCCCTGTCAAATTACCGTGGCTCAGGTAATCCATTTCTCCACCGGGCGCAGCGGTTCCCTGCCGGGTCAGAATCCTGAAATAATAACCGTGAAACGGGTGCGGCCCCGTCCCCTTGGCGTGGAGGATATAGCCCTCGGCTTGAGCTTCCGCTACCAAAGAACCGAAGGGGCTGGCCGACTGGTTATCCGCCACGGCCCAGTAGAGGCCATCCTTCTTTCCGGGCGCGCTCTTGAGGTGCCGTGCGTACGTCGTTCCTGCGCTCGCATTCGGGTTCATGCTGGCGTAGTGCCGTTGCGCGGTTACGTAAGCGCGGCAAACGCCTATGGCGTGGAGTTCGTCCTTCCCGATGTGTCGGTTGATGATCTCCTCCTTTCTGCTTCTCTCAGGGCATGCGTGGTCACTGGAGCACTACGAATTATCCGAGCAGTTGAGGATGGTTGGGAGTGAAACAGCAAAGTTCGCCTCCGCACGATTCCTTTTGCAGCCGGGGAGGAATTACGAGCAGGCGGTGAAATCGTTCCAGCCTTACACCGAGGTTAAAGACCCTTACCAGGATGGACGTGATGCGCTGGCCAAACTGCTGACTCCTGCTGGGGCCGGTCATACAGGACGTTACATGTACGTGAACAACCGATTGGCGGGCTGTGCTCCTAAGACGATTTACGACGTGATCTCTGGAATGCTGGCCGAGACTCCCGAGGCAGTCTAATGCCCCATTTGAACACCAGTTCCCCATCCGTGTGAGTCGTCGTGGGTGGGTTGAGCAGAATCCGAAGAGCTATCTACAGAATCGTCCTGCGTAGAAGCGCAACCCGTTTGTCCGAACAGCAGTGCAATCAGAATAAGATTCCTTACGCTCGTACCGATTCCGAGCTTGGCTGCCCTCTTACCTTCCTGCTGCCGTGAATTGGCTAAAGAGTTAGACATACTTTAAAGACGCTCTGCGCCATATTGAGTAACGCTATCTGAATTACAATCCAGCAAATGTGGCCGCACTCGCGTAGGTAGCAGTGAACAAATGACTGGAGAATCGATTAATGTCGTGTTCGCTGGTCTTGTGGTGAAAACTCCAGAGGCAAAATCAAGTCCGGCTTGACGACAGTTATACACCGGTATAACCGTGTTCAATGAACCTGCACCGGTGGAAATGCCACGTTATCCGTGGTGAGGCGAGACAGGTCACCTTCAAATTCGGTCATGATTTCCGTGTGCAGTAGCTCTGGATCGTCGAGGTTGGAACCGGGAGGAAGATTGCCGAGCTGTCCACCGAGAGTGGGCTGACTGACAAGGAGCTGGAGCTTTGCGCTCGGGTGATCCGTAGTGCTCCGGTTACGACGAATGCCCTGAGAGAAGCGGAAAACCGTCTGTGGCACGCCACACACCCCAACGCAGTGAAGCTACCGCGAGGAACGGTCCCACCCCGTTGCCGGTTGGACAGATTGCCTTTTCCTCCGAGTAAAAATGCACGTACCAGTAGCGGCCACAGACCAGAGCTACGACAAAAAATAAGGCGGTAATCCATGCCGGCTTGCGGATGCGCCCCTCGTTTTCTGTCTGCACATTCAACGTTTCGACGAATATCCACAACGCTCCGAGAACGCCCAGGGTGCCAATACTCGCGTGGGTATCCTCTTGGAAGTTTCAATTCCTTCTTCCTGTGACCGGGTTGTGACTCACTGTCTGAGTTGCCGCCCGGTCCTTTTTTTGGACAAGGCGGCTTGCCACAGCGTGACGCTTGCCTCGAAGCTATTCGTCGGGTCGCGTACCGGTTGCGGCCCCTTCCAAAGTCATTAGGCCCAGAAAAAGATAGATGCAAAAAGCGCCGATCCACTCCCAGAGGGCCAGGCTGCTCCAGAGGGAAACCTTGACTGCGTGATAAACCGTCGAGGAGAAAATTTCATAGGCAAGAAACAGGAATAATCGGCTGACCATCAATGCAGTGACGGGCAAGATCACGACAAAACCAGCCGCCACGCGAAGCAAACAAAACGATGACGGTAAACGGAGAATGGCTCCGAGATACAAAATGAGAGACAAGCAAAAAGCTACGCTTGAAATCTGGGCCAGATGTTCGTGACTTCGGCTTATGCCCAGGATGCGATAATGTCCGGGCACGATCAGAGCGGACAAAGTGAGAGAAATTGCGCCAAGGAGAAAAAGCTTTCCGGCCCAGGCCGTCAGCTTCGGTGCGAATGGCTCCAAGGGCTTTTGCAGGAAAATGGCGAATGGAATCAGCAAAAGTCCACTGACCGCCAATCCTGCGCAGGCAATCCAATAGGCGTGCGGATTATCCCTCGGTGAGGCAAGGGAAGAAATAACGGTATAACGCCAATCGTAGCCATGGGGAAAAAAGGTGGCCGCCAAAATCAACGATCCAAAGAAACAAGCCCCCAAGCCAATCAACACCACGACCGGATGAAAAAGCCGCGTTACAAGTCGATGTCCCATAATCCACAGTTTGCTCCAAGCTTAAGCTGCCATTACTTTACATTTTTGTAAGGCTTGAAACATTTCGTCGCCCATCAGCGTCATAATCATCATGCCGAACTTAGCCAAGATTTGGCGACGCACGATCTGCGTCGCGACACTTCCCCTGCTGTTGGCAGCCTGCGCCCCCACGGTCCAACAGCAGTCCGATTATAACACCGTTCAAAGAAGCGACGTTTCTCCCGCCATTTACGATAAGATGGTTCATGGAGATTCGCTCAGCGTCTCCGATATTGCTTCGCTGGGACATGCGCGCGTCAATGATGGCGTGATCATCCGCTACATCCGCGACCAGGGTACCGTTTATTATCTCTCTCCTCCCGACATCGATTATCTGCAAAAGGCGGGCGTATCCCAGAGCGTTATTGATTACATGGCGCAAACGGCGCCTCCCGTTCCTCCCGGAGGCCCCTATCCCGTCGGTCCCGCCGTTGGAGTCGGTGTAATGTTCGGTCCCTACTGGCATCATTGGCGTTAGGATCTGCTTGTCGTCATGGCTGCTCAAAAGCTGTAACCGAAAGCAGTCCTTCAGGGTCTTGCTGTTCGTGAAACACTTGGGAGGAATCAGCTTGAGCGGCGTTGGTCTTATTCTATTCACAAAAAGATTTTCTTTTCCAGTAACCACGATCGTGGGCCATGCGTACTTAACACATGCATGAGGCTCATTCTTCCGCTATGACTTCAAACCCAATTATGAAAATCTCCCAAGGATACAGTTGGTACGTCAGGATCGTGATCCAGGGTTCTTTATTCCTCGGTACCACTTCGTTTCTTTTTGCCGACCCTTCCTCAACCATCGTTGATAAAAAGACGATAAGGGAATTTCAGTGGATCAGCCCCACCTATCGGTCCAGGAAGATGTAACTCTTAACTACACATATGTCGGTGATTCCGATTTAAACTCGGGTGCAAGTGGTCACCTCGGTGAACAAACGACCCAGTTTCGGTACAGCGTGAAAGCGCCCTTGACCGAGCAATTATCGTTTCGTATTGGCCTCAACTACACCCGGCTTGATTTTTGCCAACCGATGGGATCGCCCCTGCCGTACGATCTCCAAACCCTCTCGACCAGCATCGGTGTGAATTATAAAGTCTCGAACCAGTGGGGCGTGTATGGGGCCGTGGTGCCTCGTCTGGCAATGATCGATGGCTGGAATCAGGTTGAATCGCAGGATTTCCAACTAGGCGGAGCCCTGGGGGCAACATACGATCCGAATAGTGATCTATCCCTTCGCTTTGGTTTAAACATCAATCCCGGCAAGACTGGCCTTCCGGTGATGCCGATTCTGGGCGTTCGCTGGCACTTTGCCAAACCCTGGACGCTTAATTTCGGATTTCCCCGAACGTCACTGGATTATCAGCTTCTGCCCAACCTGCGCCTTTCTCCAATCGAACTCGGCTTTGAAGGAGGTTCCTTTCATACCGACAAGACTTATGGGAACTCTGTCGGCATGTCCCAACTCAATGATAGGGAACTAGACTATCGTGAAGTTCGGGTTGGTGCTGGAGAGGACTATGCCGCCACGAAGAATGTTCATGTTGGATTAACTGCGGGTGCCGTGGTTTCAGTCGCATTATAGTAAGTCTCTCAGCCTGCGGACGCTGTCCACGTTGGCGCTCGTCCCGCGATCAATTGGCTCCATTCTCTTGATCATAAACGCGCTGTGCAAAAGTATACTCCTTCGTGGAAAGCTCTACTTCACCCGATAAATCCCCAGAAGCTGCTTTACCAGACATCAAGAAGTTAGCAGTAGCACCATCGCTCCTGAGCCAATTCTCGGTTTCAGATGTTTCGTCTGCGCGGTTGGTGTGGTAAACAGTCTTTCCCTTGCGCCACTTGAACCCTGCGCTTTGAGAATCAAGAATCGCTTTCATCTGATCTTCAGACAGGCCGCGAGAAGCGTCGGCGTTGGAGATGGATTCATGACAGGATAAACCTTTGAGAAATATTACCCTAACGTCAAAGGAGCCGCTGGTCGTCTTTACGTTGAATGAGGCGGCTTTGTCGCCTACCTGACGGTAGCCAATGTCATTTTGTATATCGGACTCGCTCCCATACCTCGCTATACATTGAGCTTCCGTTTCACCGAGGTTTGCTCGACAAACGCCCATGCCTGAAACAAAAAGAAAGGCCACCGCAACGAACTTAGATGTTTTCATGATGTAGAGTGCTGTTCTTACTGTAGTTTAACATAACGCAGCTACAGTCACAGATACACATCATTGACGGTAACTCAACCTTGCCGGGCTTCTCTTCCTTGGTCTTAAAATGAGCGGGCGGCAATAAGTCATGGTCGGTCGGCAGTGATGAGGCATATAAACGATCATGATGATCGCTAATGCGCTAATCATGATGGTTACGAGGATCACCAATCCCCGGTCGGCTGTTACCTGACCGCGCTCGATTGCCAGATTTACTTTGTGGTACCTCCACGCAGCAAGAACAGCTAAAAGGCCACCCAGTGCCATCATCGCCACGCCTATGGGAAGGGACGCGCCATTCTCGGGTGGGTGCATTTGAGGATCGAGCCTCAACGCCAGTTCACGCAACCAAACCTTGAACTTTGCGACGACGAAGCCAAAACTGATAACAGCGATACTGGTTCGTATCCAGGCCAAGAACGTTCGTTCATTGGCCAGATCCTCGGTTGCTCGCTTATCATCGTTGACTGGAGCGGACGGAGGACATCCTGAGGACAGGCACTCGGGACGAGACCGGGGTACAGAAAACCGATTGACTAGGTTGCTTTTGATAGGATAGTTGAAATGTAATGGGTGACAAATTTTAGGAAAACAGTGTTATGAACAAAGCATGCTTCGTACTGATGGTTGTAATCGTTGCGATCAATCCAGCCTGTCTTTTTGCTGGAGAGACTATAATAACTCACCAGCAACGTGCCAAAACTGAGGTCAGGACGGTTGGATGTGATTTCAGGATCGATAAATGCGAGACCAGCGTCGCTACGGATCCCTCCTACATGCGCTTCAAGGATGCCCCGACCTTACCCGGCACGGCAGACGTTGGCGCAGGTACAGCTGACCCCGCTTTCTATCGTTCAGTACCCTTTACTTTTAAGGATTTTCAAACGCCAGAAAAGACCGTCGATGAGTTGATTGCATTTATTCAGGAAAAACTGAACAAAGTAAACTGCCCGCAAGTTGCTTTTTCATTTGATGATGATACCGGAGATATCAATATTCGTTACGTCCACAGTGCTTGTGGTTGTGAGTGGACCGTAAATGTTAGAGATGTAAAAGCGGACGACTTTGTTTGGAAACGAACCACGGATAACTATTCGGAACGATTGGGACAAATGGAGCGTCGAAAGTTTCATTGTGTCAGTGCGCAGGATGCTCAAGATATCGAATCAGCTTTCACGCAGATATGCGTAATAAATGGTTGGACGATTTCAAAGTACTAATTGCGGAGCATCAGTGTATGACGGCTTGGCCTTAAGAGTCCCGACCGGCAGTAGCGCCGAAAATAGGTTGCACGATCCGTCGTTCTGATCGAAGCGAGATAAGGGAGGAGGTAACCCACGTTCCAGCGTAGAGTCATGATTTCACGCAGGGTTGGCCCCATCATCAAGAGGGTCTTCCCGGCACCCTTGCTTTGCAACTTGGCACGCTGGAACGAAATGCCTCCCGATTCCAGCAACACCCTTCCCCCCTTTCGGACCAATGGTAGGCGGCGGTGGGGTTGGACTCATTTTGCTTATCCTTCTGGTTTTGTTTCTTACCGGCAACCTTGGCAGGAGATAACACAAACGGAAGTACCTCACGGGGCTCAGATCTTCAGCCCTTTGGGGTAGCTGCGTCGCCTACGCCGGGTCCTTGCCTGCCGCTCCCAAGTAACCTTTCTCACGCTCCACAACTCGAAGTCACATATCCCTCCGCTCAGACTTTTGATTCTGATTGTGCTTACGAGGTTCTGATTCCCTTCAAGCAGCCGAAATCTACATTTATACAATTCGAGATTATCAGGAATGGTGCAAAAATTGGTGATTCTGTCGTCGTAGTTCGCAGTGTAATGAACGGAACTTCGCTTCCCAAAACTATGCTGCACATGTATAAGCCGCTCACGGACATTGCCGGAACAACTTCAAGCGTTAGTGAGGACTCTCCGCTAGACCAAATACTACCGCCATTAGGTAATAAGCTCGAACTTCAGACAATCAATAAACTCAAAGAAAGGCTTGGGTCGGTCGACGAAAGACAACTTAAGCACGATCAAGGTGATGCCAAGGTCAACTATGGGATCACAGAGGTCAATGGGGGGCCATTTATCAGGTTGCCGTGCTACAACGTACCTATTCAGTGTGCTTACGAAATGGTGTACTCCGATCTCGGTAGGTTTATTGACAGTCCCAAGCACCTTTTAAAATTTAAAAAAAGCAATTATCGATTGAAACAAGTCACGGTTGGCGGGATTACCATTACACGCAACCCTCCTGACATGGACATGTTTGTTGCGCTGTTAAAGCCCACTACCTTGTCCCTCCAGTCAATGTCCTCTGCCGTAAGGCTGGCAATGTCCGACTGGGAGCCGCCTAGAAGCCAGCAACATTCATAAAATGCTCTCCTCTCCGGGATCGATTCCTTGTCGATGATGGCTTGGTGTTCCTCCCAAGTAATGGCTCGCTTCTCTTTGAAGCGCACTTTGGGCCATTGCTTCTTGGCGAGGATCGGCCAAGGGAGCCAGCCCATGCCGATAGCGAAGTTGTGAATCCGTCGCAAGAATACGTTTGTGGCGACAGTGCCCGCCCGCATTGCTTTCAACAGCTGCATGGATTGCGTCTCAAGGATGGGCATGTCACGGATCAGATCAAAGGCTTTGTCCTCCATCGCCCGCTGATAACGGATCAGGGTCGGGCCTTTCTTATCCTGCGTCATCTCGTCCATCACGGCCTGCCACGTCCGGGCAGCGATCTCGGGATCTGTGGCGGTGAGATAAGTCCTAGCAATCTGGAGATTCAGGACGGGCTGGCGGACGGATTCGTTCCTAGCGTGAAGGAGAGTCTGGGCTTCGCCCTCGTCCTTCGTGCGCAGACTGACCTGTTTGCGGCTGTTGGTGTCTTCACAGTAAAACACGCCTCCGCGACGGAATAAGATGAAACGGTGCTTCATAGGAACTTTCTGGTTCCTGAATGGTGCGCTTGTCCGCGCGCCTCGCGTTAGCGAGTTGCGGGCTGGTTTCAGCGAAGTAGTGGTTAGTTCTCACGAATGGTGGTTCGGGGAGATTTTACACTGACATTTTCACTGACAGTGGCCGGTTCCGCCTCCGCAAGTTGCACTCTTTCAACGACATTGAAAGAGAGGCGAGGGTCGGAATCGAACCGACGCATACAGCTTTTGCAGAGCCGCGCCTTACCACTTGGCTACCCCGCCTTTTGACCGCGAACGCCTAACCTACTCGATAGAGCGAAGAGACGCCAAGCAAAAGTTCCCCGGCCAAATCGCTTGGGCTCGTGAGGCATGGCGATGAAACTCCCTTCCACAGCAACCTCGCAACCTTGCCATTCCGATGGCGGCGCGCATACTGCATTCTCCCTTTTTCGCCCATGAAATTCTCGCTTCGCTGGCTCAGCCATTACATCGATCTTACCGTTCCCGTGCCGCACATGCTCGACAAGCTCACCCTTGCCGGCACCGAGGTCGAGCACGTTGCCATCACCGGTGTGGAGAGTCCCCACATCGTCGTCGCGCAGATTCTTTCCTCCGAGCAGCATCCGAACGCGGACCGACTCAGCGTGTGCCAGGTGAACGACGGCACGGGCACCCGCCAGATCGTTTGCGGCGCAAAGAACTACAAGGTCGGCGACAAAGTGCCGCTCGCGTTGCCCGGCGCGAAGCTCCCCGGCGACTTTGTCATCAAGGAATCAAGACTCCGCGGCGAACTTTCCCAGGGCATGTTGTGCTCCGCGAAGGAACTCGCGCTGGCCGAAGACGCCGAGGGCCTTCTCATCCTGCCGCCGGACGCCCCCGTCGGGATCATTTTCTCCGAGTACCAACCTGGCGACACCCTGTTCGACTTGGAAATCACCTCCAACCGCCCCGACCTTCTCTCCTATCGCGGCATCGCGCGCGAAATCGCCGCCATCGGCGCGGGCAAGCTCAAGGTCTTGCGGACGGCAGTAGTCTCCTTTCCCGAAGCCAGACCGGAATGGACGGCCCGGCTCAGCGCGTCCGATCTCGGCCCTTATTATAGTGCGACCCATCTCACCCACGTCAAAGTCGGCCCGAGCCCCGAGTGGTTGCAGGAGGCGATCGCCGCCACCGGCCATCGTTCGATCAACAACGTCGTCGACATCACCAACTACGTGCTCTTCGAGACCGGCCAGCCACTCCACGCCTTCGACGCGGGAAAACTCGCCGGGCGCGTCATCGAAGTCCGCCGCGCGCACGCGGGCGAAAAGCTCGAGGCGCTCGACGACAAAACCTATGAGCTGCTGCCGGACGATCTCGTCATCGCCGACGAGCGCGGACCCGTCGCCATCGCGGGCGTCATGGGCGGCAAACCGACCGGCGTCACCGACTCCACCACCGAAATCGTCCTCGAAGCCGCTTGGTTTATTCCCGCCACCGTGCGCCGCACCAGCCGCCGGCTCGGACTCATCTCCGACTCTTCCTATCGCTACGAACGGCGCGTCGACCCCGGCGCGTTGCTCGTGGCGCGCGACCGTGCGCTCGCCCTCCTCATCGAACTGACCGGCGCCACGATTTCCTCGGCCTCCTCCGTTGCGGGTGAGCCGCCTGCGCCACGCGATCCGATCACGCTTCGCACAAAACGTATTGAGCAAATTTTAGGCGTTGAAATCCCCGAGACGACCATTGATAAAAATCTTCTACTCTTAGGTTGCAAGACCGTTACCGCTTCGCCGCTCGAAACGGTCTGGCAACCGCCCACCTTCCGCGATGATCTTCACCGCGAAGTGGACCTCATCGAGGAAATCGCCCGGCTCCACGGACTCGACGGCGTTCCGTCGCGCGTTACCACCGGCCTGCATCCCGAGACCGATGCTGATCGCGCCCATTCCCGCCTGCTGCGCTTGCGCCAAACGCTGGCCGTTCGCGGCTGGGACGAATGCGTCACCGACGCGCTCATCGAACGGCGCTTCGCCACCGCCGACACGGCCCTCGAAATGGACAACCCCTTGAGCGAACTCCAGACCCATCTACGCCCCGCGCTGAAGACCTCGCTTTTGCAGGTCGCGGCGAAAAACCTCGCCCGGGGCGTTGCGCAACTGCGCCTTTTCGAAGTCGGTCGCGTCTATGAAAAGCGGGACCAATCAACCCACGAACCGCTCCGGCTCGGCCTTCTCGTGGCGGGACTCGCCCAGGACGCCGCATGGTATCAGGGCGAGCGATCCGCCGACTACTTCGACTTGAACGGCACAACTGCTATTTTACTAAAGAATGCAAACATTAACGATAAAGATATTCTAGAATTAGGCCAAATCGCCACACCAGAGTTGAAAATTCACGGTATCAAGGTCCCTGTCTTCTATGCTGAAATCGCCCTCGATGCCTGGCTCAGCCGCACACCGCAACCTGAACGCTACCAGGCCGTCCCCGCCTTCCCGCCCATCCGGCGCGACCTCGCCGTCGTCCTGCCTAAGACCGTGCCCCAAGCCGAAGTCGAGGAAACCATCCGCCAGGCCAAGGCCCCCAACCTCGAAAGCGTCCGCCTCTTCGACCTCTTCCTCGATCCCAAAGCCGAAAAAATCCCCGCCGACCAGAAATCGCTCGCCTACGCGCTCACTTACCGCGCCTCCGACCGCACCCTCACCGAACGCGAAGTCAACGACGCCCACGATCTCGTCCGCCAAAAACTCGCCTCCGACCTTGCTTGTACCTTTAGGGAGTAACGGGGCCTTTTCCAAACGCACTCGCGTTCCTAGTTAATACCCCATCAAGCTGATGTCGTTGCAAACCAACCATTAGATTGAGAAAACAACTTCCCATGAGACTTAAGTTAGCCTAATCCAAGGTGACAACTATGAAAAAGCCATTATTCGTCTGTCTCACCGCCCTGTCCCTCGTTGGGGCCTCCGCCGCCCTCAAAGCGGATCAGAATCCTAATCACACCAAGGACCATGTCAGCAGCATCGCCTGGATTCAGGCGAGAGACAAAGACGACGATATCGGAGTGGATGATCGTTACATAGTTTTGGTCGGAAAGGTCACCAAGAAGATCAAGGACGAAACCTACCTCTTCTCTGACGGCACGGGCACGATCCAGCTCGATAGCGAAGCCAAACTCCCGGTCGGCAAGACCATCGCGGTTCGCGGCAACATCGACCAGGCTTTCCTCGGCATCGGCAAGCTCGAAGTCGACGTGACCAGCTGGCGCCACGTTAAGTAATTTCTCCCGGGCCGTTATCCTTTAACCCGAAGGTATGTCCCATGGACGTGCCTTCGGGCGGATAAAGAGGACAGCCCTGTTTTCGCATCGCGTCAAGATGCCTCTTTTTGTCCATTTACCTCGCGAATCGGGCTGGCGGCGAGTCGTTCGGACTGGCTCGACAATCCAAGATTTCCTGCGTTAATTCCTCGGTCGGTAGAGGAACACCCATGAATTCTTTCACGACCAGCGCCGTCGCCCCATGGCGGCGATTGACGTTTTTAATGCTTACCTTGACGGCTCTCGCCTTCATCGAGGGGAGCGCGTCTCAGGCGCTCGGGCAAAATCAGGGCGTAGCCGCGCGATTCCCTGAGCCCGTGCAAGTGACGGCCGATTACCCGGATGATGCGCAGCGTAGCGCCGCCTTTAGCTTTCTCTACGAAGCGCTGAATCAGGCGGCGCTACGCTGCGCATCATCCGGGT
>Ga0207014_1085_pt2 | contig 14978 bp, 10 predicted proteins | sample Alteio_BWMinCont_56_FD_153495 | JGI IMG/M metagenome (GOLD analysis project Ga0207014, IMG submission 153495) | Enriched cells from forest soil in Barre Woods Harvard Forest LTER site, Petersham, Massachusetts, United States -... | ecosystem: Environmental > Terrestrial > Soil > Temperate forest >...
GGTGTCGCCCTCGGCCCGATTACCAACGGCATCAAGCAGGCCAAACGGAATGCTTACATGCAGACGGGACGCTCCCTTGGCCAAGTGTGCTTCTCCTATGCCACCGACAACACGGCGAACGGCAATACCTATCCTTCGGACGCTACCGCGTTTGCGATCGGGAATGATTTGCTTAAAGCCGGTTATGCCACTGATCCGAACATCTTTGGCATTTCCAGTCAAACAGGCTTTACCGCTCCTACTTCGACCGCCACCGGTAGCACCCTGGTCGCCGCAAGCTGCTCATGGTGTTTCACCACGCTGGGCACGACAACTACGAGTGGCATCAATGCCAACGCGTCGGACCTCGTCCCGCTGGTTTATTTCAATAACGGCTTTAGCACGAGTCCCACGGGTGCTACTACGTTCACGCCGGTCCCTGGCACCGGTCTGGGAGCAACCGTCAGCTCGGCCGCTCCGTTTCAAACCGATGGGATGGCGATCTTTTACAAAGGCAATAATGCGACCTATGTCAAGTCGGTTCCTTCGGGCACAGGCACGATCCCCGTTGGCAGCTTCGTCTCGGCCAACTGCACAGATTCAACAGCTTATACCGTTGCCCAGTAAGCAAAACGCAGTTTAAAAAAAGGGTGACCTTCACGGGTCACCCTTTTTTGTGTGTTCTACCCCTCGTTTCCCAAGAGCTTGGGAACGAGGAGAAGCATATTTTTTTGCTTACCTTAGACTGATCGCTTGTTTGAGCATTTATGATCTCTGACGGTAAGATCGTTGGGGTAATCAAATTGCTTCAGCAGGTATGTTTCCGGGAAAGTTTGGCATCAAAGAAACTTTTCTTGTAACCGTTTTTCGGCGCATACGTCTTTAAAACTTTCTCAATAAAAGTCGGTTTCTTTTATTGACATTTAAGCAGTAACAGGATATTTTTTGCCTATGCTAAAGAACCGTCTCCATTGCCGTACCGCTCGAATTTCAAGTCGAGGCGGTTTCACTCTCGTCGAACTCCTCGTGGTCATCGGGATCATCGCCATTCTGGCTGGTGTCGCCCTCGGCCCGATTACCAACGGCATCAAGCAGGCCAAACGGAATGCTTACATGCAGACGGGACGCTCCCTTGGCCAAGTGTGCTTCTCCTATGCCACCGACAACACGGCGAACGGCAATACCTATCCTTCGGACGCTACAGCGTTTGCGATTGGGAATGATTTGCTTAAAGCCGGTTATGCCACTGATCCGAACATCTTTGGCATTTCCAGTCAAACAGGCTTTACCGCCGCTACTTCAGCCGCCGCCGGTAGCACTCTGGTCGCAAACAGCTGCTCATGGTGTTTCACCACGCTGGGCACGACAACCACGAGTGGCATCAATGCCAACGCGTCGGACCTCATCCCGCTGGTCTATTTCAATAACGGCTTTAGCACGAGTCCCGCTGGTGCTACTATCACGCCGGTCCCTGGCACCGGTCTGGGAGCAACCGTCACCTCGGCCGCTCCGTTTCAAACCGACGGCATGGCGATCTTTTACAAGGGCAATAATGCGACCTATGTCAAATCGATTCCTGCGGGCTCAGGCACGATCGCCGTTGGCAGCTTCGTCTCGGCCAACTGCACAGATTCAACAGCTTATACTGTTATCAAGTAAGCAAAACGCAGTTTAAAAAAAGGGTGACCTTCACGGGTCACCCTTTTTTGTTGTTGGGATGAAAGGTGCGTCAGGCCGCAAGGGCCTGATCTCTTGCAAAAATAGCTCAATAGATTCGCACTTTGCTTTTGGAACGGTAAGTTCCCAGCCATGCTGACCCCTCGTCGTTCGCTTTCGTCTGCTGGTGCATCGAGCCAATCGGGCCTCTCCCGGGTCGAACTGCTTGTCCTTGCCGGGATCCTGGTGATTCTTGCCGGCGTTGCTTTCGGTCCGATCAACAGCTGCCTGGCGCAGGCAAAGCTTAATCGCGCCGTGGAAAGCGCTCGCACCATCAACACGCTCCTGTCCCAATACGCCACCGATAACAACGGCGTCTATCCGGTGGGAGAGGGCACGTCGGCCGTTGGTAAATCGGAAGGCATTGCCCGGAATCTGCTGGAAAATAATTACACGCCCGACGCCGCCGTTTTCGCCGTTGGTTCCACCGCCAAGTATGGCGGAACGGCGCCCGATTTCTCCGACATCAGCGCGGCCAACATCGGTTGGGATTTCACGGGCGGAGCAACAGCTTCCAACGGCATCACTTCGGCGGCCCCGGACCTGCTGCCGACCGTTTACGGCACGGGTGAAAATGTGGCCTATCCCACGACGGCGGGAACGGGCCTGAACCTGCCTCTCTCTGGCAACGGACCTTTCGGAAAGAAGGGCATCGTCGTTGCCTACAAGGGTAACAACGCGACCTTTATCCGCGGAACGCTTTCGGGCACAACCGTGGAATGCCCCGGGTTCATTTCCACTGCATTCAAAAACACGGGCACGTATACGCAGATCAAGCCGTAATGCTGATTGGCCACAAAAGATCACAAAAAACACATGGGTGGGGAAGTGAATAGCCTTCCATTCCCCTCTGTTAGCTTTGTGTCCTTTTGTGGCTAGTCGGCGGCATCAACGGCACGCGCCGCGCAGTTGCCACTGACGATGGCGCCTTCAATCGTGGCGGGCAGGCCGGTATTCGTCCAATCGCCGGCCAGCCAGAAATTCGACCACTCGGTCGTCGCTTCGGGGCGGAGCGGCTCCGCTTCGGGCGTGGCGGCGAAGGTCGCGCTCCGCGCCTTGTAGACCATGCGATGAAGCACCTTCACGCCGACGGCTTCAGGCAGAAAACGGTGCAGTTCGCTTAGTGTCAACTCCTCCAACTCGGCGCCGGTTTTGTCGACCAGATCGCGCGCGCCGCTGACCACGGCCGTGATGATGTGCCCCTCCTGACCGGCCGGATTGGCCCCGTGAATGTGGTCGCGGCTGAAGACCCAATGCACGGGCGAATCGAGCAGCCCCACGAACGGTTCGCGCAGAATCGGGCGGTCGAGCCAGAGATGGAGGCTGACGATCGGCGCGTCCTGGATCTGCCCGCAGGCCCGGGCCAGTTTGCTTTCCGCCGGCAAGAGGCCGCGCAAGACATTCCACGGCAAGGCACTGACGACCGCCTCCGGTTGGAGCGAGGAGCCATTGCTGAATTGGATTTCCAGGAGCTTTGTTCCTGCAAAGGAAAGACGGGTGACGGGCGTTTGCAATCGCAGCGTGCCCCGACACATTTCGAGCAGCTTCCTCACCTCCGGCGCGAATAGTTCGCTCAGCCCCACCCGGCTCAGGAGGATGGTGGAATCGGCGGCGCCCGCCAGAAAGGAGCGGCGGATGACCGTGGCAAAAAGTTGCGCCGAGCCGGTCACGACCGGTTCGTTGAGCGCGGCGATGCAGAGCGGTTCCCACAACGCGCGGATGATGTTGGGCGTCTGCCCCCAGCGCCGCATCCACACCTCCACCGTCTCGTTCGCCTGGGGCCGTTGCCCGAGGCGAAGCCGCAGAGCCAGCTTGATCGCGGCAAACTTGTCCGCCGTGGAAAGCTCGCCATAACCCAACAGCGCGGAGAGCAGGTGGAGCGGATCGGGCGCGGTCGCGGCCAGCACGCTGCGTCCCTTTTCGCTGACGAACGGGACCTCGAGACGCGGTGGCGAATAGAGGCGGTCCATCACGCCCAACTGCCGCAACAGGCCCAGCGTTTCGTGGTAGCAACCCATGAGAATATGCTGGCCGTTATCGAGCACCAGGCCGCTCTTCGCATCGACAAAACTGTGGGCGCGTCCGCCGAGCAGCGCGCGGCCCTCGACCAGGGTCACGTCATGCCCCCGCAGAACCAGCTCGGCGGCGGCGGCGAGTCCGGCATAGCCCGCGCCGAGCACGACGACTTTTTTGGGCGCAGGCGGCCGGGCCGGGGCGCGCTTCTCGCGGGCCTTGGCTCGAAAAATCAGGCGCGCCTTGGCGAACCTGCTGAGCTTCACCGGCGACGTCATCACGTCGAACTGGCGACGCTCGATTTGATTGAGCAGCTCTTCGTAAACCTCGCGCATGATCTCGGCGGCGAGGAGCTTGGGCCGGTCGCTCGGCACCATGAGCCGGTGCGCCTTCGCGAAGTAATGCCGCGCGCGATGATGCTGGAAGCGGAACAACTGGCGCATCTTTTCGTTGAACCGGCCTTCCATGATGTCGGACTCCGTGACGCCGAACGAGGCAAGCTCATCGAGCGGCAGATAAATCCGACCGAAGGAGGCGTCTTTTTTCACGTCGCGTAAAATATTCGTGAGCTGAAACGCCATGCCGAGCGCCACGGCGTAATCGCGCGTCTGCGGATGGCGGCAGCCGAAAATATCGATGCTGACGAGACCCACCGCGCTCGCCACGCGGTAACAATACTGGTCGAGCAGGGCAAAGGTGGGATAGCGCAGGACGGTCATGTCCATTTCCATGCCATTGAGAATCTCCTCCAGCGGCGTGGGCGCGATCAGGTAGGTGCGGATGATCTGGGCCATCTCACGGCCCAGCGGCGTGAGCGGCGTGTCCATGTAGGCGCGGCGGATTTCCTTGCGCCATTCTCCGAGTTGGCGCTGCTTTTCCTCGATGGGCAGCTCGGTCGAATCGGCCACGTCGTCGACCACGCGGCAGAAGGCGTAGAAAATCGACATCGCGCGCCGCTCCGCCTCGGGCAGCGAGGCAAAAGAGAGCGCGAGATTCGACTTGGCCGACTGGGTGATGGCTTCGCTTCCCGGAAGGTCGGGCATGACTTCGCTGATCTCGCTCATGAAGTGAGGGCCTTGAGAAAGAGGAGGGCCATGTCGGCTTTACCCACCGTCGGGCGATGATTCAGCGTGTCGTACTTGAGCGCCTCGATCTTGCGCAGGATGGTCGTCCCACCCAGCCAGGTCAGCCGGATTTCAAGCCGCAGCAGGCCGCGCAGTTTCTTCGTCAACGGCGCGCCCTGGTTGAAAATCCCCTGCGTGCGGTCGACCTGGAAAGCAAGCAGTTGCCGATACTTGTCGTCCGCGCGGCGGGCAAAGAGCGCCTCCTCCGTGACAGCGTATGTTTTCCGATCATCCTCGGGAAGATACATGCGGTCCTTTTCCAAATCGACGCCGACATCCTGCCAGAAATTCGCCAACTGCAAGCCGGTGCAAATGTGATCGGCGAGGAGATGCAACTCCTCTTCCCGTTTGCCGTGCAGGAGCAGGACGAGCCGGCCAACCGGGTTCGCGCTGCGGCGGCAATAATCGAGCACTTCGGCAAAATTCGCGTAGCGGCGCTTGACCACGTCCTGCTTGAAGGCCGAGAGGAGGTCGGTGAAGAGGCCGGGCGGCAAGTCGAGTTCGCGGATCGTCTCGTGCAGCGCGATGAAAATAAAGTGGAGCCCCGGCGTTCCGGGCGGCGAACACAATTGCCGCTCCCAGTCGTCGAGCGCGGCCAGCCGCTCGGCGGGCGTCATCACATCGCGCGCGCCCTGCGCCTTCGCGCTGCCCGCGTAACCCTCGTCGGCCAGGTCGTCGGCGTAGCGGGCGAAGGCGTAGACCGCGTGGACATGGGGCTGCATTTTCCTCGGAACCAGGCGCCCCACGGGAAAATTTTCGTAATGAGCACGGGCCAGCTTCGTGCATGCCTCATACGCATCGGCGATCTCTTTTGGGCTAGGGCTTTTTTTCGGCTCGTCCATGATGGTTTCCACAGGCATACCAGATCATCATATGAAAAGCCCCCTCCTTTTCCAGAACCAACCTGCAGTCGAAATCGTGGACGGCGAAAATCACGTGCTGGTTTCGGCGGAGCACGGCGCGCGCATCCTGCGCTGGGAGCGGGCGGGCTGCGAAATCATCACATGGCCGGAGAACGCCGATTGGAGCAAAATTCTCAAGGTGCGCGGCGGCAATCCGATCCTCTTTCCGTTCATTGCCCGCCATTTCGTCGATGGGGAAAAGGAAATCTGGCGCGACGCGGGCGGTACCGTCCGGCCCATGCCGCAGCATGGCTTCGCGCGCGATGCCCAATTTTCCGTGGTCGAAGGCGGACCGGAAAATTCGCTGCGGATGAGGCTCGTCGATTCGGACGAGACTCGGGCGTTCTATCCGTTTGCTTTCCAATTCGACGTCGTGGTGAGCCTGTTGCCGGCGGCGCGCCTCGAAGTTCGCTTTGAAACCAGCAACACCGGCGGCGATCCCCTGCCCTACTACGCGGGCCATCATTTTTACTTCGCACTGCCGCACCAGGAACGGGCCGACTGGACGCTGCATCTTCCCTGCGCGGCGTGGGGACGGCAGTCCGCCATCGGGTCCATCGTCCGCGAAGAAGCGAAGCAGTCCGAACTGTGGCTTGACGATGCCGCGTCGATCGATCGCTTTCAGATCGGACCGAAAGGCAATGCCTCGCTGCATAATCTGCGGACCGGACAGCGGCTCGTCTTCGAGTTGGAGCATCCCGGCTTCGTCCCGTGGTACGCGGTCACGACCTGGACCGAGGCCGCCGACTCCGATTTCTACTGCATCGAACCGTGGCTCGGCCTGCCCAACGCGATTCATCACGGCGAGGGTCTGCGCTGGCTCGCGCCCGACGCGAAAGAGATCGCGACACTCGTTCTCGATGGCAGCGGGTGGTGAAGTAAAGCGCAAGGCGGTTACCTGCGGGCTTGCTTGATGGAGCGATTGATCCAATTTATAAAGGGCCGCCTGGTTTCTTTGCGGGCGCCTGCATAAACGATGTCGAAACCCAGGCGTGTCATCACGATTCATCTTCCCCACCGGGATCCCGCTGCCGCCGCGGCCTTCACGCTTTTGCTGGTGGTGATCGGCCTGTTTGCGGGCTTGTCGCGCTATCTGCCCGAGCATTGGACCGGCGAGGTGGAACCCGCCTCGACACCGATCCTCGTCCCGAACGCCCAATTGGCGGGCAACGCCCTCAACGAACGCGTGGAGAGCCTGCTCGCCAAGATGACCCTCGAGCAAAAAATCGGGCAATTGACCCAGTATTCCGCCGGGACGATGACCGGGCCGGGCACCGCGCGGGATGATTATAACGATCTGATTGAGCAGGGCCAGGTTGGCTCTTTATTCAATGTCGTGGGCGCGAAGCTGACCAATCGTTTCCAGCACCTGGCGGTGGAAAAAAGTCCGCTCCACATTCCGCTTCTCTTTGGGTTCGACGTGATCCACGGAGAACGGACGATCTTTCCCGTGCCGCTGGCCCTCTCCTCGAGCTTTGATCCGGCGCTGGTCCAGCAGGTTTCGCACGTCGCGGCGGGGGAAGCGGCCGACGACGGCATCCGTTGGGTTTTCTCGCCGATGGTCGATATTGCCCGCGACGCGCGCTGGGGCCGCATCACGGAAGGCGCGGGCGAGGACACCTATCTCGGCTCCGTCATGGCGGGCGCTTACATTCGCGGTTACCAGGGCGACGACTTGAGCAAGCCCAATGCGGTCGCCGCCTGCGTGAAGCATTTCGCCGCCTATGGCGCGCCCAACGCCGGCCGCGAATACAACACCGTGGACATGTCCGAATTGAGCCTGCGCCAAGTCTACCTTCCGCCTTACCACGCAGCGGTCAACTCGGGAGCGGCCACGGTGATGAGCGCGTTCAATCCGCTCAACGGCGTTCCCGCCACGGCCGATCCGTTCACGCTGACGAAAATTCTGCGGCAGGAATGGAATTTCCAGGGATTCGTGGTCAGCGATTTCGGCGCGGTGCGCGAGTTGATCGCCCACGGCGTGGCCAGCACCGGAGCCATCGCCGCGCGGAAGGCGCTCACGTCCGGAGTCGACATGGACATGATGAGCGATCTCTACCGCACCCGCCTGGCCGGGTTGGTGAAGTCGGAAGCACTGCCGGAGTCGGTGGTAAACGAGGCGGCGCGGCGCGTCCTGCGCGTCAAGTTCGCCCTCGGATTGTTCGACCATCCCTACGCGGACGAAACCCGCGCGCCTTACGTGGCCACGCCGGAAAAGCGCGCGCTGGCCCGTCAGGCGGCGGAGGAGACGCTCGTGCTGCTGAAGAACGGCGCAAACCCCATTCCCTATGCGGGAACCGTGCTGCCCATCGCCAAGAACACGCCCGTCATCGCGCTGATCGGGCCGCTGGCCGATTCACAAATCGACATGCTCGGATCGTGGCAGGGCGCGGGCAATCCGAAGGACGCCGTAACCTTGCGCACCGCGTTGCAGGCCCATTGCGACGCGGCCAAGACGAAGCTCTTTTACGCGAAGGGCACCGAGATCCTAACCGATTCCGACGCAGGCTTCGATGACGCCGTCGCCGCCGCGCGTAAGGCCGAGGTGGTCATCCTGGCGCTGGGAGAATCGGCGTCAAGGATGACAGGCGAATCGTCGTCCCTCACCCGCCTCGACCTGCCCGGCAACCAAGAGCGGCTTTTGGAAGCGATCACGAAACTGGGCAAACCGACCGTGCTCATCCTATTCGATGGCCGTCCCCTCGCCATCAAATGGGCGGCGGCGCATGTGCCAGCGATCCTGGAGGCGTGGTATCCGGGCATCGAAGCCGGACCGGCGGTGGCCGACATTCTTTTCGGCGACGCCAATCCCAGCGGCAAGCTGACGGCGACTTTTCCGCGCGCGGTCGGACAGGAGCCGCTCTTTTACAATCAACTTCCCACGGGCCGTCCCGCCGACGACATCGATCTCAGCCACCCGCCAACCAGTGGCGCGGACAAATATTTTTCGCGCTATATCGATGAAACCAACGCGCCTCTTTTTCCGTTCGGCTACGGCCTTTCGTACACGACGTTCACCTACTTGAGTGTGAAGCTGAGCCAGACCGCCATTTCTTCCGAGGCGATGACCCATCCGAAAACGGGACGCTTTTTTTTCACGCCCAAGGACATCCGGGTGACGGTGCAGGTCAGGAATTCCGGTCCGGTGGCCGGCACGGAAGTCGCCCAGCTCTACATCCGCAACACGGGCGGCAGCGTCGAGGAACCGGTGCGCGAACTGAAGGGCTTTCAGCGCGTGACGCTGAAGCCGGGGGAAACCAAAGCGCTCGAGTTCACGCTGGGCTTCGACGAGCTCTCCTATTACAACCTGGAGATGGAGCGCGTGATCGAACCGACCGAGTATCAGGTCTGGGTGGGAGGAAGCTCCGAGGCCACGCAGGGCGCGCAATTCGAGGTAACGGAGAAATAGGATTATGGTGCACCTTCCAAAATCGCCTCTATAAAAGGGATTTCCCATGCGACTTCACCTCATCCTGGCCATCATCACCGTCCTTGCGCTGGTGCTGACGTTGCGCTCCGAGAAGGGGCGCCAGTTTACCTTCGCCCAAGTGCAGGAACTCGCGCAGCAACGCGCCCGGACAAAATACGTACCGCTGCCCAATGTCCTGCCTCCGCAATTGAAAAATCTGACGGCGGACCAGGAGAATGGAATTTTCTGGAATGACGCCCACCGGGTATGGCGCAGCAAAGGCCTTCCCTTTCAGGTCGATTTTTATCACGTGAACAAAGCCTTTCCCACCTCTCCCCGAATCAACTATATCGATCGGAAGGGGCCCCATCCCCTGCCCTATTCGCCCTCCTTTTTTCGTTTCTCGGGTCTTACTTTCAATCCGCCCCTTCCTCCCGGCCTCGGCTATTCCGGATTTTATTTGCGCTATCCCATCAACAAACCCGATTCGCTGGACGGTTTTTTTTCCGTCCAAGGATCCAACTACTTTCGCGTGATCGCCAAAGACCAGGCATGGGGCCTTCCTACCCGGGGAATCGCGATCAACACGGAAGTGGACGGCAAGAAGGAAGAATTTCCCGATTTTACCGATTGGTGGTTGGTGGAACCAGCCTCCAACGCGACGGAGCTGGTTCTTTACGCCTTGTTGGACAACTCCAGCGTCACCGGCGCGTATGAATTCAAGGTCCGCCCGGGAGCGCAAACTTCGGTGGACGTGCACGTCACGCTTTACTTTCGCAAGGACGTCGAGCGGCTCGGCCTCGCGCCTTTGACCAGCATGTATCTGTTCGGTGAAAACGCGAAAAATCACTTCGGCGATAATTTCCACCCCGAAATTCACGACTCAGACGGCGCGCTGATGAATAAAAACAACGGGGATTGGGTCTGGCGTCCGTTGCAACAACGGCCTGACCATCAACTCTACCCCTTCCCCGATGGAGACCCCCGGGGCTTCGGCCTGATTCAGCGCGACCGGGATTTCCAACATTATCAGGATGGGGAGGCAAAATATAATATCCGCCCGAGCGCCTGGGTGACCCCGCGCGGCAATTGGGGCAAGGGCGCCTACCAACTGATCCAACTTCCGACGGATAATACGAACACCGACAACGTCGTATTTTTCTGGTGCCCCGAGCAACAACCCAAGGCGGGGGACATCCTTGATCGGAGTTATACCATCGACTATTACATGAACGACGCCGGGCGGCCTCCCCTCGCCTATTGCAAGGAGACGCTGGTTAGTTGTCCTGCGCCCGCTCCGCCGCCGCCGGCTGCGCCACCAGGCCCGAACCCGGTCGCGGCCAAACCGTCTGCACCGCCGAACCCGAGTGCGCCCAAGCCTGACGCCCCGGCTCCGCCCGCGCCACCGGCACCCGTCCCGCCGTCCGGGACCGTTCCGGTCCAGTTCGTTATTGATTTCATGGGCAACGGCATCGAAACCATTCCCGCGAACCAGCACCCCGACCTGGACGTGACCTGCAATCCGCCGCTAATGACGGACCATTCTCCGGGAACGTTTCTCCGGGATTGGAAGGTGGAAAAGAACGACTACGACCATTTCTGGAGAGTCACGTTTACGATCGTTCCCTTCAAACATACCGTGCCCACCGACATTCTCTGCCGTCTGACGCGAAACGGAAAGCCCCTCACCGAAACCTGGAGCTACACATGGCATCAATAACCTCGCCCATGCCGAGGGATCAGGAAGCCTGGAACGAGGCTTACGACCGGCTCGTGGGTTTCCTGCATACGTTCGCGCTGGGCGATCACGCCTATGTCTCACAACTGGCCTTGAATCTTCTTCACCAAGCCCGGGACCTTCATCGCCAGGACCCGTCGCGCGATCCGGTCACCTTGACCATGGAACAGGCGCAAAAACGCCTGGCCAAGTGGCTGGCGACCAACCTGGAACAAGAGGGCACAGCGCCCTCGCATATCCTGGCGGCCGGCACCATCGCCCTGCTTTTGAGCCAGGTCTACCGAACGGCCCCGACCTCATTTCTTGCCAACCCGCTGCCGGAAGAACTCCGCCAGGCGCTGCGTGAGACGCTGCTCGTGACCGGCCCCGATCTCAACGTTTCCAGCATGACGCCGCGCCATTTTGATTATGGGCCGATGCTCCAGTTTGCGCGCCAGACCTGGCATCGCTGGGATGTGAAAGAGTTCATCGTCGCGCTCCTTTTTTGGGCGGGAATCTACATCGTCTTCTACTGGTGGCTGTCCCAATTATTATGAGCGCTCCCACTCCCCCCACCGATGATTTTGTCGTCCGTCGGTCCGTGTTCCTCGGGCTGTCGATTTTTCTAACGGCGACCGGGTTCGTCCTGATGCTCAACAGTTATTCCGGTCAGCATAAGTCCTGGGAGGATTACGTTTGCGTCGGCGTGTTCCCGCTGCTCTTCAGCCAGATCGCGGTCGGCTTCACCCTCGCGCTGTTTGGTTTTTTCGACCGCCTTCGCGGCGGTGACCGGCACCACATCATGCGCGGCCCCTGGCGCGAGAAGGAGGATTCCGTTCCCCTCGCGGCCACGGCCATCGTCATTCCCGTCTATAACGAGGAGGTGGCCCGCGTCAGCAAGGCCGTCGCCAACATGTGGCGCAGCCTGGAAAAGACCGGGCAGATCGAACATTTCGACTTCTATATTTGCAGCGATTCCACCGATGCGGACCACTGGGTCGAGGAGGAATGCGCGTGGCTTTCCCTATGCCAAAAGCTGAACGCGTTCGGAAAGATTTTCTATCGCAAACGCCGCCATCGCATCAACGGCAAGAGCGGCAATGTGGCCGATTTTTGCCGCCTCTGGGGGAAGCGGTATCGCTACATGATCGTGCTCGACGCCGACAGCGTGATGATCGGGCCGACGCTCGTCCGGATGGTGCGCGCGATGGAGGCCAACCCCGAAGCCGGCATCATCCAGACGCAACCCTACATGGTCCTGGGCACGTCCCTTTTCCGGCGCGTGCTGCAATTTTCCAGCCACGTCTATGGCGGGCTTTTTTCCCAGGGGTGCAGCATGGCGCAGATGTCGTCGGGTTCCTACTGGGGACACAACGCCATCATCCGCGTCGCGCCGTTCATCGAGTACTGCGATCTGCCGCTGCTGCCCGTGCCCGATCCCGGCAAGCGCCACGTTTTAAGCCACGACACGGTGGAGGCCGCGCTGATGCGCCGCGCCGGGTACGGCGTGTGGATCGCCTACGACGAGCCGGGCAGTTACGAAGAGGGTCCGCCCAACCTCAGCGATATGCTGACGCGCGACCGCCGTTGGTGCGCCGGGAATCTCCAGCACTTCTGGTTTCTGTTCGCCCGGGGCATCGAGATGGGCAGCCGCCTGCAAATCTGGATTGGACTCATGAGCTACCTCTGCTCTCCGCTCTGGCTGATCTTTCTCGTCGCCGGTTCCTTCGGCGCTTATTTCCGGGCGCGGTTCCTGACGCTCTCCGCCGCCCCGGAGGATTTGGGCGCGGCGACCTCGTCCGGGGCCGGGCTTTTGCTGGTCCTCACCCTGGTGCTGCTCTTTCTCCCCCGGCTGCTCGGCCTACTGACCACGCTGCCCCGGGCGCGTCAATTTGGCGGAATCTTCCGGCTGCTGCTCAGCGCGTTGCTGGAAAATCTGATGTCCGTCCTGATGGCCCCGGTGTTGATGATGTTTCACACCCTCTTCGTGCTGCTCACCTTCTCGGGCTGGCAGATCAAGTGGACGACGCAGAACCGGGCCGACACGGGCCTTCGGTTTACCCATTGCCTGGCGCTTTATGGATGGCTGACCTGCCTCGGGTTGATCACCTATCCGATCGCCGGTCAATTCCTGGGACACCCGGCCATATGGCTGTTGCCGATTTTCGCTGGATGGACGCTCGCGCCGCTCCTGGCCTGGGTGACGAGCGGGAGGCGTCTGGGAAGAATCTTCAAGTCGTGCGGGCTTTTCGTGACCCCGGAAGAAGCCCAACCGCCGCCGGAACTCCAGGGCCTCGGTGACGATGGCGCAGAGCTTCCTCCGTCGCCGTTGTGGGTCCAGGCTTTGCTTAGCCCTTACGTCCAGGCGGTGCATCTTTCGCTCGTGCGGCAGGGACCGTCCGGTGACGGCGGCGCGCCCACCCAGTCCCTCGCCGAGCTGCGTGAGCGCCTGATCCGGGACGGTCCGCAGGCGCTCGATGCCAAGGAAAAATTGCGCCTGCTTTGGGATGGGGAAACGGTTTTCTGGCTGCACCAGGAACTCTGGGCGCGACCCGGAACGCAACTTCATCCGAGCTGGATCCACTTACAGACCGAATGCGGCAACAACCGGCTCTTGTCCGATTATCTGATGGCGCGGTAGCCGTCGCGCTCCGTGCGACGGTTCAGAAAAGAGGACCTTAAGCGGCGGCAGCCTTGCGGCTCTTCTTGACGGGGGCCGGCGTGGTGGCCGTGCCCGCCGCGGAAGGAACCTCGATCATCTCATACCCCAGCTTGCCTTCGGCCACTTCCTTGAGCGCGACATCCATGAACGTCAGCTTCGGGTCGAACGCAACCAGCGGACGAAAGCCCTGCCCAAGCTGGCGGACCCGCTTGGAAATAATGTTGACGAGAACCTGGGGGCTCTGCACGGTTTTGAGGGCATCTTGAACGAGCGTCTGTTTCATAAAATCATCACCAAAAGTAAAGGGCCAAAATTCCGTCAAGCGGAAAAGTTTTAGTCTGCCGTTCATGGTGGCATAACTCAAGCTTATCTTTTGAGGAATTTTTTGCAGAGGGGAACGCTAGGACTTAGGTGGCTTATCAGACGTAGGGGACTTATTTGAAGTGAATTCTCACTTCCTACGTCAAAAGTGTAAAATCTCACTTGAGGGCTGGTCATTTGGGCCAGACCACTATATATAGTACGACCAAGTCATGAAGCACACTGCCGGTTATGCCAAGCCTCGTAGGTTGGCCGCGCCTAAAAGGAAGGTTCGCCTCGATTTGCAGCGCCACCCCAAGCCCGAACCGGAGGACGAAATGGGCGTCCGGCAAAAGAGCCATTTTTGGAAATGGGTCGTGTTGGTGGCGTTGCTCCATGTGGTCGTTATCAGCGTCGTTTATTTGATCTACGAAACGGCGTCCACCCCGAAGCCGCCGGACCAATTTATCTCGCTGCTTCCGCCGGGCGATGTGGTCAAGGGCACGCCGGGCGCGCAGCAAGCCCATAAGCTCGGGGCAACGACTCCCGCACCCGCCGTGCATAAGCCTGCCGCAACGCCTCCCCCACCGGCTCCCGCGGTCCAACCCAAGCCGGTCGTTGCGATTAAGCCCCCAACGCCAAAGCCGATTCTCAAAGAAGATGCCCCGCCCGTTGCGCTGGACAAACCAGTCCCCAAGCCGACGCCACCCAAGCCTCCGAAGGTCAAAGTCGATCTCACCCTGGCCGACGCTCCGACGCCGGATAAACCCGTGACCAAGCCGAAGCCCCATCTCAAAAAGCCGGTGGCAAAGGCCCCTCCCGACAACTCGAATGCCGCCGAGAAGCCCGACAGCGCGGGCTTGAGCAAGGAACAGATCGCCGCAAAACTGGGCGAGAAACTCGATGCGTCTGGAGTGAAGAACGCGCTCAAGTCGGGCACAAGCGGCTCGGCCAATTCCCACGCAAATCCCTTCGCCGATTTCTATGCCGCGATCCGCGACCAGGTCATGAGCCAGTGGGAAAGTCCCAATCTGACGGATGAAACCGCGGTCAATCCCGTGGTCGAAATTCATGTCGAGAAAGACGGCCGGGTTCCGCCTGAGAGCGTCCGCCTCACCCGCTCATCCGGCAATTCCACCTACGACGATTCGGCTAT
>Ga0207014_1144_pt1 | contig 14871 bp, 15 predicted proteins | sample Alteio_BWMinCont_56_FD_153495 | JGI IMG/M metagenome (GOLD analysis project Ga0207014, IMG submission 153495) | Enriched cells from forest soil in Barre Woods Harvard Forest LTER site, Petersham, Massachusetts, United States -... | ecosystem: Environmental > Terrestrial > Soil > Temperate forest >...
GCAGCTCATGTCCCACATTGTTGCCGCGGAGCGGGTGTGGCTGGAGCGGCTGAAGCAGCAACCACAGAGCGTCGCGGTATGGCCGGAGCCGGATCTGGCGCAGTGCGAGGCGCAGGCGGCTGAGTTGGGTGGGCTGTGGCTGGAATTTCTCGATCTGATCACCGCGGGGGATGTCTCGCAGTCAATCTCTTACAAGAACAGCAAGGGCGAGGAGTGGACGAGCACGATTGTGGACGTGTTGACGCATGTGGTTTTGCACTCGGCTTATCATCGTGGGCAGATTGCCACGCACATGCGCGCTAATGGGCAGACGCCGGCCTATACCGACTTCATTCACGGAGTGCGGCAGGGACTGGTCAAATAGGAGACGCAGAGGAAATCCGAATGGACAACCGACATCGCAACGCTTTCACTGCGCTGCAAATTGTGGCGGTGCTGCCTCTGTTTTGGTTCCTGGCGAATTGGCCCGGCCAGTGGAATGCTCTGCGTTACGTGGGGATGAGTCTCGCCTTGGTTGGTCTCAGCTTTATTGCGGTGGCGCGCTATCAACTCGGCAAGTCGTTTTCCATCAAGCCCGAAGCTCACGAACTCGTTACGACAGGGCTCTACTCGAAGATTCGCAATCCGATTTATGTGTTCGGTATGGTGATGATCACGGGTATCCTGCTGGTGCTGCAGAAGCCGGCTGCGTGGATCCTCCTGGTTGCGGTTGTGATGGGGCAGTCGATCCGGGCTCGCCGCGAAGCGCGTGTTCTGGAAGCAGCGTTTGGGGATGCCTACCGGGAATACCGGCGGAAGACTTGGTTCTAGAGGAACCGCGTTCTCGGGGAACCGCCGCTTTTGCCGCCGACCCTCGGGAAGACGTAATATCTCAGCAATGAAAAAACTGCCTGTCTTTTTTCTCCCTGTGCTGTGCGCTGTTTTCCTGCTCGCGGGCGATCAACCGAAAATTCCACCTATGCCGGGGGCGGTGTCGAGCAACGCGGTCGCGTCGCTCAAGAATGGGATTGAAGTCTATTCGCTGATGGGGATTGGGCCCAAGAAAACCTGGGACGACATTTCCAACAAGATGTATATCCTGCGGCTGACGTCGGGGAAGTGGACTGAAGGCCGGCCGGTGCCGGGAGTGGCCGGGCGGTTGGGAGCGTCCGCGATGGGCGCCCGGGGACAGGTGTTTCTTTTTGGGGGATACGTGATCGACGGGCAGGGCATGGAATTCACGATCGGCGACGTGAACTCCTACGTGCCAGACGAGCATCGCTGGTACCGCGCTAAGGACATCCCGGTACCGGTGGATCGCGCGGTGATCGGTATGAATCACGACCGCTACATCTATCTGGTCGGAGGAAGGTCGAAGAGCGGTCCGGTCAACAACGTCCAGGTCTACGACGCGGAGAAAGATACGTGGAGCCAGGCTACGCCGTTTCCGGGAACGCCGGTGTTCGGACATGCCGGAGGCTTGGCGGACGATGCGATCGTGTACGTCGACGGAGCCAAGAAAAACACCGCTGGTGGCGCTCCCTACGTGGTGTCGGACGAGTGCTGGATGGGCAAGATCGACCACAAAGATCCCAACAAGATCGAGTGGAGCAGACTGCCTGCGCATCCCGGGCCGGGGCGATTCGGCATTTTGGCGGGCGCGGGCGAACATGAACACAAGATTTTGTTTTCGGGTGGGGCCACGAATCCGCATAACTTCAAGGGGCTGGATTCCGACGGAAAACTCGCGGAGATCTCCCCGGTGACGTTTGCCTTTGAAGTGCATGGCGCGCGGTGGGAGTCGATTACAGAGGATACGTTTGATGCACGCTTCGACGGCCGGGGAATCCTGACGACGCCGCTGGGGCCGTTGATTCTGGGCGGCATGCTGAAGAATGGAGCGATCTCGGCGCGGGTGATGGCGGTGCCGAAGAAGTAGGGAAGAGCTGATACTTAGGGAGGGCGTCACCGCTTCCATATTAGAACTACTCCCAAAAGCGGACATTCTTTGCGGAGAAAACCTCGGAAAGTACCATCGTGACCTCACGTTCCGCGATGCTGCGGAGTAGGATGGCCTTGTTCCAAAGGGCAAATATCACTCACACCTAAGGATGCGGCGGATGGAACTCCGACCATCCGCCGTTTTTCTGTATTTGTTGGCAGAGGCCGGGGGCTTGGGGTAAAATCCCGCATAGAAGTTCGGCTCTGTGGGGACCTTCGATTCAATACGATCCACGCTGAGGAACGCCATGTTGAACCCTCGTTAAGTCGCCATCTCTATCCTTAAGTTTGGCCCGCTGCGCGCGGGCTCCCTGATTCATTCTCATTGCTGTTCTGAAGGCACCGCTTCCGTGGATGGTTCCGGAATGTGGTTGCGGAAAGCCATAGGTTGTTATGGAAGCGATTTCTACCGCTGCCCAGACGCAGCGGTCGCTTTGGTCGTCGTTGGTGGAAGCGGTTCGCGGGTCTCATCAGGACTACACCGCGGGAAGTTTGAACCGGGCGATTCTCCTGCTGGCTGTGCCCATGGTTTTGGAGATGGTGCTGGAGTCGCTGTTTGCGGTGGTGGATGTGTTCTGGGTGGGCCGGCTGGGGGCCAATGCCGTGGCCACGGTCGGACTCACGGAGTCGATGCTGAGCCTGGTGTTCGCGGTGGGCATGGGACTCAGTCTGTCGACCACCGCGATGGTCGCGCGGCGCATTGGGGAAAAAGATCCCGAAGGTGCTGCGGTGGCCGGGGTGCAGGCCATCGCGCTCGGGCTGATCGTGTCGCTGGCGATCGGATTGCCATGCTTTTACTTTGCTCCGCGGCTTCTGCAGTTGATGGGAGCGTCACCGGAGATCGTCGCAACCGGGAGTGGCTACACCAGAATCTGCCTGGGCGGCAGTTGTGCGGTGCTGCTGTTATTTCTGAACAATGCCATTTTCCGGGGCGCAGGAGATGCGGCGATCGCGATGCGGCTGCTGTGGGTGTCGAACATCATTAATCTGGTGCTGGATCCTTGCCTGATTTTCGGCTGGGGACCTTTTCCGCGGATGGGCGTGACCGGTGCGGCGCTGGCCACGTTCACCGGACGCAGCATTGGCGTGAGCTACCAGTTCTACCGGTTGCTGAAGGGGACGGAGAGGATTCGCATCCTGACCCGGCAGCTTCGGCTGCACTTTGATGTGCTGTGGCGGTTGGTTCGAGTGTCGCTGACAGGGATTCTGCAGTTTGCCATTGCGCACACCAGCTGGATCGGGCTGGTGCGCATCGTGAGCATTTTTGGGTCGGCGGCGGTGGCGGGATACACGATTGCGATTCGAATCGTGATCTTTGTGATTCTGCCTTCGTGGGGCTTGAGCAACGCGGCGGCCACGCTGGTGGGGCAGAACCTGGGCGCGGGGCATCCTGAGCGCGCTGAAAAGGCAGTCTGGCGGACGGGGCTTTACAACGTTATTTTCCTGGGCGCGGTCGGGCTGATCTTTGTGCTGTTTCCCGTGCCGATCGTTCGGCTCTTCACCCATGATCCGGAGGTGGTGCGGCTGGGGGCGGCCTGCCTGCGGATTATCAGCTATGGCAACTTGGGATACGCCTACTTCATGGTGATGATGCAGGCGTTCAATGGGGCGGGCGACACCATTACTCCTACTGTTGTGAATTTTTTTGGGTTCTGGTTGCTTGAGATACCGCTGGCTTATGGGCTGGCGATTCCGCTGCATATGCGGTCGAATGGGGTTTTCGTTTCTATTGCGATTGCGGAGAGTGCGATGGCGGGGGCGAGTGCGATTTTGTTCAAGCAGGGGAGGTGGAAGCGGCAGAGGATATGAGGGGGGATACGGCGCGTGCAAGACTTGGAGCGGGCTTCCGGGTTCCGGCGGTGCGGGCGGGGACGCCCCCACGACAGCCGGCGGGACGCCGGCGCTACGGCGCTGCGCGCTGCGCGCGTGCGCGCTGTCGATGCTGCGGAGCTATCTCGCGCGGGCTAGGACCAGGGTTACGTCGTCGGGCTGTTCGTTGTCGCCGATCCAGGTATCTACGGCATGGGTTACGATCTCACTGATTTGGGGCAGGGGCAGGTCGCGGTTGTCGCGGACAATGTCGATCAGGCGCTGCTCGCCGAATTCGCCGAAATCATTTTCTGGCTCGGTGACGCCGTCACTGTAGGCCAGGAAAATTTCGCCGGGATGCATTTCGACTGCGCCTTCTTCGTAGGTCATATTGTCGAACAGGCCTACGACGGTGCCGCCGGCCTCCAGCTTTCGGATCGTGCCATCTTTTCCGATCAGGATGGGAGGGAGATGTCCGCCGTTGCTGTAGGTCAGATGGTGTGAGCGTCCGTCGTAGATCCCCAGGAAAAGCGTGGCGTATTTTTCCGGCGGAGTGCTTTCGTAGAGTTGGTGGTTGAGCAGGCTGAGCAGAGCTCCGGGAGAAACCTCGACGCCCTCGGGCCACGCCGCCAGCACTCTGCCTGAACCTGCGACCGCGCCTACGGCGACGGGCTCGCGCATCTGGGGGAGATTTTCCACGCTGTAGGCGCGAACCGCCGAGTGGATAGTCGCCATCAATAACGCGGCGGAAATTCCTTTGCCGCTGATGTCGCCGACAGCCAGAATCAGCTTGTGGGAACTGGCGGTGAGAAAGTCGTAGTAATCTCCGCTGACGGTGCGCGCGGGACGGCAGAAGCCGTGAACCTCGAGCGATTCGAGTTCGGAAACCTGGCGCGGGAATAGCTGCGCCTGCACTTCCTGCGCGATGGCGAGCTCGTTCTCCAGACGCTGCTTTTCCTTCTGCTCCAGGATCAGCTTCTCGATGGAGGCGGTCATGGAGTTGAAGGAGATGGCCAGATCCGCGAGCTGGTCGCTGGATTTCACGGGGATGCGGTGACTGAAATCGCCGCGGTCGACGTGCCGAGTGGCGTCGTGCAGTTGTGCGACTGCGGCGGTTACGGTGCGAGTCATGCGGGTGCCGATGAACAGTGCGATGAGTTCGATGATGGCGAAGAAAATCGCCACCGCGATCAGTGCATCTACCACTAACCCGGCGAATTCGCCGAGAGCTGCAAATAAATGTCCATAAAGCTTGGAGGGTCTGGTTTTTACTTTCAGGAGTGAGCTTCGCTGCTCGGTGGACCCCGAACTCCAATCGACAGTCTGAAGAAAGGTGGCGAAAGGGATTTCCTGATCCATGAAATTCACGGGTTGCGGGCTGGAACCAACGGTGAAGGTCGGAGGCAGGTCCTGCGTGGCGTTCTGTCCCTTCTGTCCGCCGGAGTTCTGAGTGATGGCCACGCCATTCTTGCTCTTCGCGTTGAAGGAAAAATTCGTTTTCGGCCCGGAGGCTTTCTCGCCCGCCGGACTGGGCGATTCGTCGGGGGCAGTGCCCTCGTAGAGAGTAATTTCCCCGAGGTCGGCGGCGATTTTTCCTACCAGATCCTGGTCGAGCGGCTCGCTCGTAACCACGGTGAGGGTATCGGTGCGAACGGGAAGGACGGAAACCACGCGCAGGTAAAGCTTCCCGTGGTCGCTCACGATCTCGTGAAACGGTTTGCCCTCGCGCAGGGCTTTGGCATATTCATTGTCGTTCTTGTCGAAAAAGGCAGGATACGAGAATGAGGATGTGGCGGGGGCGTCGCTGGGAAGCGGCAGAGTTTTTGTGCCCTGCCACGCGCGTACCTGCCGGTGTCCCCAAGCGCGGTCGCGTTTTTTCAAGCCCGACAGGGACTCCGCGGTAGGATTATTTCCGCGCGCCAAGCCCGCGGCAATTTCGTTGGTGATGGCGGCATTGACCGCCTCTACGCTGCGCAGTTGGGAGTTGAGTTCCGAAATCACCACGTAGCTGGCGAATTGCCCGGCAAACAGAAACAGGGAGAAGCCCGCCATTGCCACCAGCAGGACAACCGGGATCACGCCGATGAAGACATAGGTGACGATCAGGCGATTGCGCAGGCGCCACAGGATTCTGCGCTTCAGCCAGCGGAAGGCAAGAATACAAAACAATACGGCGGCGAGGAACGTGAGGAATCCGACCCACCCGCCAAGATGCTCGCCCCAGGTCTTCGCAAACAGTCCGAGCAACTTCTGCAGGGCGAACAGTCCCGCCGCCATGCCGGCCAAATAGCAAGCCAGGCGCGCCATTCGGCCTTCGGGCCACAATTCGGCCTTGACTAACTGGCCTCGTAAGTCGGGATAGGTCCATTGCATGCTGTTCGCCGGACAGGGAGCAGAAGAATTAGGATTATACGGCGAGGGAATGTCGAACTCGCCGGGCGCGTCGTGTGCAGGCGTGGCCGCCGAGCCCCTCTTTCCTCTTTCCTCTTCTCGCCGATCAGATTTCAGGGTAGAGATCGAAGAACGCTTCCAGGCTCGTGCGGAGCTGCTTTTCGATATCTTCCTTGCTGCCCTCGAGGATGTGCATGGCCACGTGAGCTTCCCGGCCGCTCGTGAGCTTCACGGGGGCCTGCCCCACCTCGGCCACGTCCTCGGAGGGCAACAGCCTCATGCCATAGACCAATGTCAGATTTGCCATAGGGTAATTCTACGACGTTCCCGCGGAGGCCTGCGAACTGCCGCCTCGCTGCGCTTGGCGGGACGCGCGAAGGCGCCCGTCCCCACATTGTTTAGGATTTAGAAATCGGGCGTTCTCATTTAGAATTCCCGGGTGCCTAGAATTCTGGTGTCCATCCTCTTCATTGGTCTCGCGCTGCCGAGTGCGCAGCAGGTGCTGGCGCAGGAGCCGGCCACCAATCCGCCTTCTACCCAGCCGCAGGTGAAGGTCAATATGCTCAACGTGTGTTCGCCGTCCACCGCGGAGCAGAAAGAAATTGCCGGCGCTTTGGAGCGTATTCCAAAAGCACCGTTGTTCGGCGCCGATTTCGAGGTTTCCCGCGGACGTTCGACTCTGACCGATATGCCGAACCTGCTGCAGCCCGGACCGAGCACGCACTTTGGAGACGAGAAATCGGTGGCGAGTTACGTCCGCATTCGCCGCGAGTTTGCGGTGCAGGCGCTTTTTTCCAGCGTGCAGTATTCCTTCAGCAACGACGGCCAGAACATGGTGGAGACGCTGGTGCTGCACGTGCGCGATCCCAAAGATCTGATACAGGTTTCGATGGAAGACAGCGCCTCGTCGGTGACCAGTTCCGAGGCCATGCTGGGATCGAACTCTCCGGCCAGCCGGGTACGGCTGGAACGCTTTGGCAAGTCTTCAATCGCGCTGGCGCGGTGTCTAGGTCAAGAGGGAGGCCCGACGCCGGATCAGAGTGCGTACGAGCCGTTGTTCCGAAGTGCGTCAGACGTGCTGGCAAACTATCGCGCGCTGTTGAGCGTGAAAAAGATTGTGCCGGAGGAGCTGGCGAACATCAGCGGCGAGTCGAAACCGAAGGCGGCGCCGACATCCAAGATAAAAAGGCCCGTGGAAGAGAAAAAATAAGCTGGATTCACGCTCGAAGAGAGCGAGTGCATCAAAACCGGAATCCAGCCATCTAATCCTGCAGCCAGACATAATCCATGAGCGAAACTCGAGACGTTGTCATCATCGGGTCCGGATGCTCCGGACACACGGCCGCGCTTTACGCCGGGCGCGCCAACCTGAAGCCGCTGGTGGTCGAAGGCCACGAACCGGGCGGACAACTTTCTCTCACCACGCTGGTCGAGAATTTTCCCGGATTTCCCGAAGGCATTCTGGGCCCGCAACTGGTCGAGAACATGCGCAAGCAGGCCGAGCGCTTCGGCGCCGAATACCGGATGGCGCACCTGACCAGCGTCGACCTCAGCCAGCGGCCGTTTGTGCTGCATTTGGGCGTGCATCAGGTTCACGCCCGGACACTGATTATTGCCAGTGGCGCTTCGGCGCGGTGGTTGGGGTTGCCGCATGAGCAGCAGCTGATCGGCCACGGCGTGTCTTCTTGTGCAACGTGTGACGGTTTCTTTTTTTCGGGGAAAGAGATCGTTGTAGTCGGTGGTGGAGATTCCGCCATGGAAGAAGCGCTGTTTCTTACCCGCTTCGCGACCAAGGTGACGGTGATTCATCGCCGCGACGCTTTCCGCGCGTCGAAGATCATGCTGGACCGCGCGCAGCATCACGAGAAGATCAAGTTCCTGCTTAACACGGTGGTGGAAGACGTTTACGACATCAACCACAAGGAAGTTACCGGCCTGAAATTGCGCGATGTGAAGACGGGCAAGGTTTGGGACTTCCCGACCAGCGCACTGTTTCTCGGCATCGGCCACGAGCCCAACGCGAAGATGTTTGCCGGCCAGCTTGACACCGATGCCGATGGCTACCTCAAGACCCACAACTATGTACTCACGCGCGTGCAGGGAGTCTTCGCGTGCGGTGACGTGCAGGACCGCCGTTACCGCCAAGCCATCACAGCGGCAGGCACCGGCTGCATGGCAGCGATCGAAGTGGAGAAATTTTTGGAGGCGCACGGACACTGATTCCGTCAATGCGATTGACTGGGTGGCGATTACCTTCGTCATTTCCAGTCGGCAGCCAAATACTTCTAAAATCTTTTTAATATGAAAACCCTAATGCGGAAGGCTCCAGTTGGAGCTTTACTGCTCGCTGCCATTTTTGTTTTCGCCCCAACGCACAGTAGAGGTCAAGAGTCCGCCGAAGGCGCCCGGAAAGTCCTGGTAAAAACCGCGGCCGTCTACCCGACCCTCGCCCAATCCATGAACATTCGTGGCGTGGTGAAGCTCGAAGCCGAGGTTGCGCCCAATGGGACGGTGAAGTCAGTGGTCGTGAAAGGCGGCCACCCGATTCTTACCCAGAGCGCCGTGACGGCCGTAGGCCACTGGAAGTTCGAGCCCGCCTCGCAACCAACTAAAGAGCTGATTGAAATCAAGTTCGATTCGCGATGACCAGATTTTCTCCGGGTTAGCAATCTGCTTGCGAGTTCCCGGGTGGGAATCGCCGTCAGACTGCGGCATGCCTGGTTTGTGATACAAATTCCTGTGGTCTTCCTACAAGCGGCCGGGATTCCTCTGCACATTTGTCCCCACTCGGCAGGTACTTCATGCTGAGGACGTTCTTCGTCCGTCTTTCTGAAAACCGTTCGGTGCGCAATTTTGCCGAGCGATCGGCGATTGGCCGCCGCGTTTCGGGCCGGTTCGTGGCTGGCACCGGAATCGCTGACGCGGTGCGGGTTACACAGGCCGTTAACCGGGCCGGCATGACCGTCAGCATCGACAACCTGGGCGAGAACGTCACCAACCCTGATGAAGCGCGCGAAAGCGCGCGGCTCTACGACCAGATTCTCGATGCGATCGTGGCCAACCACCTCAATGCCAACATCAGCCTGAAGCTGACTCACATGGGATTGGATGTCGACGAGCAACTGGCCCGCGATATTGTCGCACGCCTGGTGGCGAAAGCGGCGTCCATGAAACCGCCGGGATTTGTGCGCGTCGATATGGAAGGTTCTCCTTACACGCAACGAACTCTGGACTTCGTGCACGAATTGCACCGCATGCCGGGGAATCAGAATAGCGTTGGCACCGTGATTCAGTCTTATCTGAAGCGCTCGGAGAGCGATGTGGAAAAGCTGCTGGCGGAAGGGATCCGCATTCGGCTGTGCAAGGGAGCTTACAAGGAACCCGCGAGCATTGCTTTTGAGAGCAAGGCGGACGTGGATGCGAACTACGTGAAGCTGATGAAGACGCTGATGAAGAGCGGCATCTATCACGGCCTGGCCACGCACGACGAGAACATCATTCGCGAAGCGCAGGCCTTTGCGACTCGCGAAAAGATTGCGCGCGATTCCTTCGAGTTTCAGATGCTGTACGGGATTCGGCGCGACTTGCAGCAGAAGTTGGTGCGGGATGGATGGGGCATGCGGGTCTACGTTCCGTTTGGCGCGGAGTGGTATCCCTACTTCATGAGGCGGCTGGGGGAGCGTCCGGCGAACGTGTTCTTCATTGCGCGGAATATGCTGCGGAAGTAGATCTTAGGTCGTAGAGACGTAGCTGGCTACGTCTTCTCGGCGCGTGGAAGGAGAGACGTTGCAAGCAACGTCTCTACGAAGAGTCTTTACTCTTACGGTGCGGCTTCTCCGCCTTCTGCTGGAGCTAGGGGCAGGCGGGTGGCCCCGCGCATCATCTCGCGCTCCTGGTCGGAGAACATGCCTTGGAACCGCTCAGAGTTGATGACCTGTTCGCGCTCCTGTGGCGGCATGGCCCGCAGATGGTCAATCGCCGTGTGCACCAAGCGGCGGCGGTCCGGCGGAAGCTGCTGCATTCGTGCGTGGAATTGCAATGCCTGCTGCTTTTGTGCCGGAGTCAGATGCTCCCAGGTCTCCTGACGGTTGAGGATGCGCAACTGCTGCTGCGGCGGCAGATTTGAGAAATCCTGCAAGCGCTGTCTGAGGATCTTTTGTTTGGCGGGCGGCAGACGAAGAAATGCCGGATCTTTCTGCAGCTCGCGTTCTTGTTCTGCCGGGGGCAAGTCTTTGTAACGCCGCAGCCAGTCCCCCCTATGCCCCGCAGGTTGTGGGAGTCCCTGTGCTTGCCGGGGTGGCTGGGGATGTTGTGGCGGAGGTAGCGGGGCTGTATGGTGTTGCTGAACCGAGCGCAAGGCGCTTCCGTATGCCAGGCAGGGAAGGGGAATCGCGAATGCGATCGCCAAACCGGCGGCCGCCAGCCAACCCGTTCTGTATTGTCCCCGCCTCATGATTCCCCGCCCTGCGTTGTCCTTCGCCGTTATTCAGTCGATCCCCAACCAACTAGCGCGCGAATCTTCTACGGATTCGCTACGACATCCTGCTGCAGATCCAGATCATCGAGCAACTCGAAACTGGAATACAAATCCTGATTCTGTTCCAAATCCTGCAGATCGCTCACCGCGCTGCCACGCTCGGGAGCCGCGAAATTGCTAGAGAAAGAAGTATCCGTTTCGTGATCGATAATCCGCCCCCGCGACACGAACAGGCCGATGCCAACTCCCAGAAGCACAGTGAGCGCCGCTGCCAGCACAGGCCGGCGGAACCACTGCAGCCAGCCTGCTTGCGGTTTGGCCATTTCCTCGCGCAAGCGGGCCTGCAGACGCACGTCGAAGTATTGCGACGGCTCGGGAGCCTGCCACTCATCGAGCAGCGCCATGGTCGAGCGCATCGCTTTCAATTCTGCCGCGCAGGCGCCACAACTCTCCAGATGCTTTCCCTCGTCCGCCGTGGGCTGGTTGAAGCCAGCCGCCACATCGGGCATCCGTTCACGAATTTCGTTGCATTTCATAACCGCTTCCCCTTCTTCGCTCTCTTCGCCACTATCTATCACAGAAAATAAATCAGTTGCTAAACGAATTTTGTTAAACGAATTCTTTTAACTGTTCCCGCAAAGTCTCATACGCGCGGAAGAGCAACGACTTGGTGGCCGACTCGCTCTTCTTCAAAACTTCGGCTATCTCTTTGTAATCCATCTGCTGATACTTGTGCATGACCACCGCCAACCTCTGCTGTTCAGGAAGCGCCTCCACTTTACTCCGGATCGCCAGCATCCGCTCGCGGCGCACCATCACTTGCTCGGCGTTGAGCGTTCCGTCCGGCACTTCGAGGGTGGTGCCGCTTTCCTCGTCCGGCTCGTCCAGGCTGACCTGAACCTCAGGCCGCTCGTGGCGCGTATCGCGCGCATGATTGACCGCCAGATTAGTCGCGATGCGATACAGCCAGGTGGTAAATTTCGCGCTGGCCTCGTAGCTGGTGCGAGAGCGATACACCCGCAAAAAAACCTCCTGCGCCAGATCTTCGGCCGCCGCAGCGTTGCGCGCCATCCGGTACATGAAACTCACCATCGGACGGCGATACTTCTGCACCAGATAATCAAACGCCGACTGATCGCCGGCCTTGGCGCGCAGCATGATCTCGGCATCGGACGGCGATTCCGCGCCCATCAGCGCGGGCGAGAAAGCCGCGGACGACTGCGTCGTCGTCGCAGACATCAGCATGCCCCGATCGAATGCGGCTGTGCTCACATTAGTTTCAACCCCGTTGCGGCCCGAAAGTTGCGGCGTGGGCGGACCGGGAGGAGGCGTGGAAGTCCCTTTGGATGAAGGAGATAGCGGTGTCCGCGAAGGCTTTTGGTCGGGCGCCATACAGAAGGAAGAAACAGCCAAGAGAACGACGGGTGCCGATCCCTGGACTCCGTCCCTGCAGCCGATAGGCTACCACGCCCGGCCACCGTGCCGAAACTCTGCTGTGGCCGCAGATTTTTTCGGGGCTCGGTGGTGGCGCAATCTGAAGGCATCAACACTAAGGACACGAAGGCGACCGATGAAATGTAGTCCACACCGCGCCGGGGGAACTTGCTTTTCGCGCCTTACCAGGTGCCCGTTCTGCAGTGTGATGACCGGGCGGCGGACCCGAAGCCGCAAGGCTGAACTAAAACGCCTGCCAAAGAGGATCCGGCAGCTCAACGACGATTTCGCAGTGTTGAAAGATGACCGTTACGGGTGTCCGTTACCTTTGATCGGCTAACCCCCATCCTGGTACTTGAACAACTCCAAAGATCCGAATGTTGGTTGCGACGAGAACTTTGATTTCATTGTGCTTCGAGCTATCGGAGCTGGAGAGGAATTGACTGTAGACTATTCCACGTACAGTGAATGACAATGGCGTTCCGAATACAAATTTAAAGATCCGCCTACTAGTCAGAGGGAGGCAGCCATGGCTCTTGCACACGTGCCTTTGGAAACTCCGGATCAGCCCACGCGACGTCGATTCTTGCAGCGTGGATCACTTGGCTTGCTGAGTTGGGCGGTGGCAGGGAATCTTATTGCGGCGCGAGCGACCGCAACTTCACTCGAGCAAGCCGAGAAAAGGAAACGAATTTCGAAGGCGCAAATCGGCAACTCCATTCGGCTTGCCAACTGTAACGGTGACGTTTGGACTACCACCTGGGCCGACGACGACAATCTCTACAGCGTGAGTGACGACACTACCGGGTTCAACGATACCTGCGACAGCAATCTTGCCGTCCACCGCATCAGTGGGGGCCCTCCGCCGAACGTCGTAGGAGTCACTGTAAATCCGATGCAGGAGTTCGGAGGCGCGAGTGAACTGAAAGAGGACGGGGCCTCGTGGAAGGCTTCAGGGTTGACCTGTGTCCACGGAGTGCTCTATCTCGTGGTAAGCCGACATTGGTATGACGGAGTGGGCGACACCAGCGCGGACAGCGCGCACCATTTCTGGGTTCAGGAAACTTGGGATGCCAGTATCGTGAAGTCCACTGATCATGGGTTGACCTGGAGCCCAGCTCCAAAGCTCGGCCATGCCATGTTCCCAGGACGAGTCTTCAGCAACCCCTTCTTCGTGCAGTACGGCAAAGACGGGCGTGGAAAAAAGGACGGCAGTGACCGCTTTGTCTATGCCGTCTCCAATGACGGAACGTGGAATAACGGCAACTGGATGACCCTGGGTCGCGTTTCGATGGGGCTCATCGGGCGGTTGGATCCTGAGGACTGGGAATTCGTGCACGGATTCGACAATAAAGGCCAGCCGCTCTGGCGGCCTCGCCATGACAATGCCCTGTACATCTTTCGCTCACCGGGCCGCGCTAGCATGACCGGAATCCATTACATCGAGGCCCTGGATCTCTACATCATGCCCCAGTGGCATTATCCTCGACTGGACGAGCCCAAACGGCGGTGGAAGGCCTCGCGCTGGGAGATGTACTCTGCCCCGGCTCCGTGGGGTCCATGGACATTGTTCCACACCCAGGATTTCGAACCTCAGGGCTTTTACAATCCGAGCATACCGGGCAAGTTCATCAGTGAAGATGGACGACAATTCTGGATTTTTGTTGCCGGCGATTTCACAGATCAAGGCGCCAACAATTTGTATGGTTTAAACGTGTTGCCCGTGACTCTGGAAGTTGAAACCAGCTAGCTCTCGTCGAGCTAGCACAATGCCGTCGATATCGTCGTTAATCCGCAAGCATCGCAAGTGGCCGGAGTTTTAGAATTTTCATTATGCGCCTCGTAAGTTTTCAACCTGCTGGTGGAATGCCGCACGTGGGTGTTGTTGTCGGTGATCAGATATTTCCTCTCAACCGTTCCATCTATCCGGATATGACTGCATTCTTGTCAGCGGGAAATGAGGCGCTGGCTGAGGCAGAGAAAATTGACCGTGACGAGCGCCATAGGCGCACAAAGTATCGCCTCGGCAATGTCACCTCACTGTCTCCCGTGACCCGTCCTGGGAAGATTATTGTGGTGGGCCTGAACTATCGCGACCACGCGATTGAAACGAAGCAGGAGATCCCGGCGGCTCCGATCATCTTTGCAAAATTTCCATCGAGTATCAATGGACCGGACGCAGCCGTGGTGCTCCCGAAGGACGATCCGCAGGGCGACTACGAGGCGGAACTGGCTGTTGTGATTGGTCGCAAGAGCAAAGCAGTTTCTGAAGCCGAGGCCATGGCCTGCGTCGCGGGATACATGCCGCTGAACGACGTATCTGCGCGCCGGTGGCAGTTCGCCGACAAGCAGTGGGTGCGAGGCAAGTCCTGCGACACATTTTGCCCGACTGGACCCTGGCTTACCACGCGCGACGCGGTGCCCGATCCGCATGCCCTCGCGCCCTTTTGGATCCTCGGCTCAATGTGGCGGAAGTGGCCGACCGGTGCGGATTCTGCAACCCCGCATATTTTGCTTCGGTATTCAAGAGGTATGTGAAGTGTACGCCTCGGGAATTTGCCAGCCAGCCGCACCGCTGGGAACCGCTGGCGGCGCTTCCGTTCCGGACTCCGCCAACCAGCAGCACTTCATTGTCCCCACGAGTTCGAATTTGATTTGAGGAGCGAGTGTCGCTCAGGCGCTTTCCACCACGTGATTGCGGAGTACTCCCAACCCCTCTATTTCGACTTCCATCACGTCCCCGGACTTCAGGAATACAGGAGGTTTACGAAATACGCCGA
>Ga0207014_1145_pt1 | contig 14849 bp, 16 predicted proteins | sample Alteio_BWMinCont_56_FD_153495 | JGI IMG/M metagenome (GOLD analysis project Ga0207014, IMG submission 153495) | Enriched cells from forest soil in Barre Woods Harvard Forest LTER site, Petersham, Massachusetts, United States -... | ecosystem: Environmental > Terrestrial > Soil > Temperate forest >...
AGGGACATATCTATCACCTTTTTTAATCTATTCTTAATAAACGATTGCCTTTGCTCATTGCATTTTAGCAGCAGGACAGGTAAGTTAAATTATAAATTTTGCCTCATCAAGGGAAAGAGAGAGCTATGAACTGGGCGGAAGCACGAAAGCTAATGGTACAACAGCAAATTAGTCCATATCAGGTGACTTCGCCTGGGCTTTTAGATGCTTTTAATCGCATTCCACGGGAGCGTTTTGTAGCAGCTCCTTATCAGCATTTGGCTTACAGCGAAGCGGAACTGCCCATCGGTCAAAACCAAGTCATGATTCCGCCTGCCCTTTTAGGTCGTCTGATCCAAGCTTTAGAAGTCAGCCCCCGTGATCGGGCTTTGGTTATTGGCGCAGGCACAGGTTATAGCTCAGCTCTCCTCTCTTTATTGGCTAAAGACGTGATCGCAGTAGAGCTTTCCTCGCCATTGGCCTCACTGGCTCGTGAGAATTTAGCCAGTTTGCAAATTGAAAATGTGCAAGTTAAAACCGGTGATGGAGTTTATGGCGGGCCTTATGGGGGAGCCAAATTGGGAGGCATAGACGATATCTTGGTCTGTGGCTCTTTACCTTATTTACCCGCAGTACTGCGCAACCAATTAAATATAGGCGGCCATCTCATCATTGTGGTGGGCCAGGGCCCCGTCATGCAAGTTGAACTGCACCAACGACAATCCAAAACAGAATGGTCGGCATTAACCTTATTTGAAAGTGCCTTAGCGCCTTTAAGCCATAATCTTAAAGCCACTTCATTTACCTTTTAAAGATAGAGTAAAATCATGAACCACTTTTTTAAAATCTGCCATAAAGAAAAAATCCTCATAGCTTTAATTATAAGCTTTGTTATTCAACCTGTTTCTGCTGAAAATATTGATTTAATTAAACTTTATTATTTAGCCGAAAGTGCCGATACCACGTTACAAGCAGCCAAAGCCAACCAACGCGCCATTGCTCAAAAATTGCCTCAAGCTCGAGCAGTTTTGCTGCCCAATGCAAGCTTAAGCGCCAATAGCTCTAAAAATACCGCTAATACCTCACCCAGCACCTACTCCAGTCAAAGTTACACCCTAACCCTTACCCAACCTATTTTTCATATGGACCAATGGTTAGAGCTACAAAAAGCGGGTTTTCAAGTACAACAAGCCTGGCTAAATTTAGCTGCAAGCCAACAAGAATTGATGGTGCGAGACTATAGACCGTGAATTGCTGCGCCATGCCCATGCGGCTGCAGTCTTATTGTTTGATCCTGAAACTGACCAAGTAGTCTTGATAGAGCAAATGCGCCCGGCGGTATTAACCGATCCCAATGAGCCCCATCCTTGGGTTTTGGATATTGTGGCTGGCATGGTCGATCCCCATGAATCAGTCGCTGATGCGGCTAAACGTGAAGCCTTTGAGGAAGCGGGAATTAGGGTGATAACCCTAGTGCCTATTGTGACTTATTGGCCAAGTGTAGGGATCTCGAATGAACAGAGCACGGTATATTGTGGCCGGGTCAAAGCACCTATGAATAGTTCATTACAGGGATTAGCTTCTGAGTCTGAAGATATTAAAGTCCATATTATATCGACAGAACAGGCTTTTCAGTTTATGGCAGAAGGAAGCATTAAAACGGCTTCAGCAGTGATTGCTTTACAATGGCTTAAGCTAAATCATCTGCGCTTATTAAAAGAATGGATTTAAGATTTAGTGCGTTTGTGTTTTTCTAAAAATTCTATCATGTGACCCGCTATATCTTCATCGGTAATTTTTTCAATGGCTTCAAGAGTGGGAGAGGGGTTGATATCAACGACTAAGGGGCCACGCTTGGCGCGAATTAAATCGACGCTGGCAAAATTTAACTTTAATGCCGCCGCTGCTTTTAAAGCCAACTTTCGTTCTTGGGGGGTGAGGGTGATAGGGGCTACTGTGGTATGAATCAATTTTTTCATATTGCCTTTGGCACGCCTCCTGACGGATGCCACGACATTTTTTCCAACGACGATACAGCGAATGTCATCGCCATCGGCTTCTTCAATATATTCTTGTACCAACATATTGGTTTTTAATTGTTTGAAAGCATTAAGCACGCTGATTGCAGCTTGATTGGTTTGGGCAAAGATGGTCCCTTTCCCCTGAGTGCCTTCACATAATTTAACTAACAGGGGTGCCCCTCCGACCATATCAATTAATTTTTCAATTTCTTGAGGCGAATCTGCAAAGCCTGTAATAGGCATGGGCAGATTTTTACGAGCTAAAATTTGAATAGCTCGTAATTTATCGCGGGCCCAAGTCATGGCAATAGCATTGTTTAAGCTATAAACACCCATGGTTTCAAATTGCCTTAGGACAGCACAACCATAAAAAGCACTGGCAGAGTCAATTCTGGGAATAATGGCATCTAAGTTTTGAAATTTCTCGTTTCCACGATAAAAGATCCCTGGAGAAGTGGCAGAAATATTGAGATAACAATAGGAGACATTGATAAAACACATCTCATGGTCTCGGGCAAGGCCTGCTTCTTTTAAACGTTTTTGGGTATAAGATTGGGAATTTTTACCCAATACTGCAATTTTCATCGATATAATGCCTTTAGCTGCGTTGGGGTAAAGCGACCTTGGATAAAAGTACGGCCCGGATTAATTAATGAATGCCCTTTTAAAGCATCCCGGCCCAACAACATACGAAAGGCCAAAGATTCACGGTTGGTTAGGCTAACTTCAATTTCCCAACTAAGACCACCCAGTTCTATGGTAGTCAAAATGACATAGCGTTGCTCTTTTTGGCCACCGGTATTCATCACGAGGCGTTGATCGATGACTAAAGCCGTGCAAAGCTGTTCTTTGAGAGTATTGCGTTGCAAGGGGTGAACCATAAAGTGAACAAACAATTCACCTTGTCGATGAAAGGGTTTGATATCTGAAGCATGCAAGGCTGAGGTCTTAGCCCCGGTATCCACTTTGGCTTTAATGGCGGGTAAATGCAGCTTAGGTAAGGCACACCATTCTTGGCAGCCAATCAGCATTTTATCTTTTTTGTCTGAGAGTGTTTTTTTACTTAGTTTAGTAACTTTTTGGCTGGATGTTTTCACCGGGCCTTCCTTAGAATAGGGTTAGGGTAGTACCTTAATTGGAGGTCAGTCTAGCATATACCGTTTGTCTTTCTCTATTAGCCTTTTGGGGCTTTGTCACACTTTAAGAGGAGCTCTTGCTTGCGGCTTGTGATCTAGGGCATAATTTAAGTTCTTGAACAGACTACTCTAGATAACCTAGGTAGTTTAATAATATATTTAAAGATTGGAGATGATTATGAATAAGTTAGTTGCTATTGTTTTCACAACGGCCACTCTAGTCTCTACTGCTGTTAAGGCGGATGTTGAGCCTAAATTTTATGCGGGTGTTGAAGGGGTTTATAGCCATTTCCATTTAGATGGTCTTTATAAAGATCAAACCGATACCAGTGGTAAATCTGTCTATGCAAAAAAAGCCCCTGCTTTGGCTTTATTTGCAGGTTCACGAATTAATCAAAACTTTGGTTTTGAATTTGGTGGCCAAATGTATAAAAATCGTCGCGTTACATTAAATGGTAGCGATGCCAGCATCCGTAACAGCAATTTGTTTGTTGATGCTTTAGGTGTAGTGCCCATGAACGAAGTCATTAATTTTGTAGGCAGCGTCGGCGTAGGTCGTTTACGTACCACTAAAGCTTACAAAACTAACGCCAGTCAATGGGCTAATACCTCAAGCAACACCAAAGTGGGTGTTCGCGTTGGTGCAGGTTGCGAATATCTTTTTGGTGAAAACTTAAACACGGGTGCCCGTGCCATGTTGCGTTACCAAAATGGTAACCATGTCATCAAAAATATTAAGTCCGCAACCCTGGGTCTATTCTACAATTTCTAAATTGTCAGAATTGACTAAAATAAAAGGCCTCCTTATGGAGGCCTTTTTTTATGGAGTAAAACACTTACAGGTTAAAAGTGGTTTTCGAGGTGTTATTGTTATTATTCATGTTGCTGGTATTAGCCTCAACTGGTTTGGTGCTCGGTTTTAAAAGGTTATTACTCCCTTTAATCCAACCAATAAAAGTCGCATTATTGATGCGTGTCATGGCTGTGGTGCCTGAAGTTTGACTGCTGGCCATATTGGCCGTCAGAATATTCTCTACCCGAGTTTTTAATTCGGAAGCATGATTGACCTCTATTTTTAATACGCCCTTAGAGTCAATAGTCATGGTGCTTTGGCTTAAATTTTCCATAGCAATTAATTGAGCCACCATTTCACGGCTACAAGCAGAATTGAAATTTAATGGAATGCTAGACAAAGCACCATTCTTGCGCTCAGCTTCATAGTGTTTCATCGCTTGGCAATAAATAGGTAAACATAAGGCCACTGTTTTTTGAATAGCTAGCAATCTCTGTAAGCGTGGTTTTGGTTTAGCTGCTTAATGAATAACTTTAACAGCTAGGGATCGACTCTTACAAGACGCGCTATCTGAAGCTAAATATTTCGGGAAAAAAAAGGGGAGCCCTAAGGCTCCCCTATAAAACGGACTTGCTCTTACTTAGCGTTCAGAGCAATTAGGCTTCTGTTCAAATTACGTGCTGCCCATATCCAAGCGGCAATAATAAAGAACAAGATCCCTGCAATGTGTGGCGTACAGGCGGTTAAGGTGCCAAATGCACCAATTAAGCCCTGCTGGATTAATGAGCCCCCAGCTTTTCCTAAGCGTGAACCCACCACGTCGATAGCCGCTTTACCTTTCACTTTAGATTCTTGATCTAAAGGAATATAAGCCATTTCTTTGGTTGGGTCGAACAAGGAATACTTGAAGGACTTACTGACTACGTTCTGTATAGCACCAAATATGATGGCTATCCATAATGTGGTCGTACCCCAATCAAGGGCTAAGGGTTCAAAGGTCCCTTTAAAGATCACAAAGGCAAAGAACACGATGCCGGTGACTAATAAAATGACCGGTGTCATCAAAGCTGCTATGCCCCAACCAAATGTGCGCATGACATTGTTAGCCACAAACAAGATAAGGAAGAGGGTGGCCCAGCCTGTGTATTGGCTGACTTGACCCATAAAGTTGAAGTAATCGTTGGTCTCTGGGAATTGCAGTTTTAACTGACTTTTCCAGGTGACTTCAATTAAGTTAATGGAAATACCATAGGCAATAACGATAACTGCAATACAGAGCAGATGACGTGAACGAGCCAAGAAGCCAAAGCTTTCGCTTAAAGACATTTTTGGTTTGTCTTTTTTAGCTTTCTTAACTTCAGTGACATCGTAATAGCGTGGGTCGGTTAGTACCACACGGTTCATCCAATAGTAAATCGCAATGATGACAAAACCAAACACTGTCACGACGGCTGTCATGTAGTTAAGTGGTAACTGCCAAGCATCGATACCTGGTGCCGCATTTTTTTGCATCTTGGCCAAAAACTGAGTGGCTTGTCCTGCAAAAATCAAAGAAACGTTCGCACCCAAGCCAAAGAGGGCATAAAAGCGTTTTGATTCATTGATTTTGGTGATGTCGTTAGCAAAGCCCCAGAACAACAGTGATAAAGCGACACTGCCCCAGAGTTCTGACATGATGTAGAACAAAGAGTAGGTCCAGTTACGCGCTATACCTATTAAACCTAGAAGCTTAGGATATTCTGCTTGCAAATCACTGGCCCAAATATGGGGGTGAAGGGCGTCTTTATTGGGATAAAGCACGGTTGCAAATAAGGCGAAGAACACCAAAAACGGCACAATAGTCGCGTAAAAAAGATTTTCTTTACTAAGGATATTGCTGAGTTTGGAATAAATCAGCATAAAGATGACTGCTGCAGGTATCACGCCCCAGAATTTGAGGAAGGGAAGAACCTCTGCCCCACCGCCGGGAGCCGTTACAACTAAAGCGTCTTTAGCATTTCTTAAAACACTGTAGTTAAAAGAAATAAAGAAAAACATTAAGAGCATGGGCATGAGTTTTTTTAGTTCATAACTATGAATAGGCCAAAAAAAGGCTCGCCATTTGCCAAAATTAGCGGGAGCTTGTGACATAATTTATAAACCTCAGATAGAGTCAATCCCCAAACTTTTAGCTAGGTTTTAGCAAAAGTTGGAGGTTTTTTTTAAGGTAAGGGCGTTTTTTAACGCTTCTTACCCACCTTATTCATTCAAGTGGATGGCTTCATCTTACTTTAAAAGTAAGAAGGCGTCAATTTTAAAGGGATTCAGGCTCGCTGTATACAAGTTATGCGACTGTACCACCAAAAAATAGAAAATTTGTAAGTAGTTATCTTGGCTTGAGTTTAAGAGCGAGTTAAGACTTTAACTCCTAAAGGCGATGCAACGTGAAGAGTATGAGGTCGATATTGGGCAAAGATCCCGTTGGCAACCACCCCGGGGATTTGGTTTAGCTCCCTCTCCATTTGTAAGGGTTGTTCTAAGATCCAGCTATGAACATCTAAGATAATGTTGCCATTGTCGGTGATAAAGCCTGGTCGATAGCAGGGGGCGCCCTTTAATTTAACGATTTCTCTGGCCACAAAGCTTCGAGCCATAGGCAGAACTTCAATGGCTACTGGAAATTCTCCGAGTACCTTGACTTGTTTTTGCTCATCTATAAGACAGATAAACAAATCGCTGGCAGCAGCTAAGATTTTTTCCCGTGTTAAAGCTCCACCCCCACCTTTGATCAATTGCAATTGACCATTCACCGCATCGGCGCTATCGAAATAAACAGGTAGTTTGCCAACATTATTTAAGTCAAGAATGGGTATTTTATGTTCTTTAAGAAGAGCCGCCGTTTTTTCTGAACTAGCTATAGCGCCTTCGATAGTCGATTTAATCAGCCCCAGCTGCTGAATAAAATAGGCCATCGTGCTACCGGAGCCAACACCGATGACGGCACCTTCTGGCACATAAGATAGGGCAGACTTGGCTAGGGCAATTTTTAAGGCTTCATTTTTCATAGTATTCACGCGTCTACCTGTTCCTTTGCAAGTTCTATCAATAAAAAAGTATATATTCAAGCAACTAAGGTTTTCTGTAATGAGTGCCTACCGGGCGGCCTCGCGGCACCTCAACGTTGCTTCGCAATGAAGGGCACCACATAAAGAATTGTTCCATGTCATACCGCACCTATCTGCTAGGCTTATCTGGCAAATGGTGGTTTTAGGTTGTCATCCTGAGCGAAGCGAAGGATCTCCTAGGTCATAGTCATTAAAGAGATCCTTCGCTTCGCTCAGGATGACAATTGGTCGAGAGTCTTGTATGTGCTCAGTAGTTGCCCATGAGATGACCGAAAACTTTAGTCAAAGTAGCTATATTAGCAGTGTTCCTTGGCCAATTCTAAAATCAGCTTGAAAGCTTGGCCTGGTATGGGCATCACAGAAAGGCGATTGCCTTTTTGCAATAAAGATAAATCTTCTAAGGCTGAGTTTTGCCTCAGTGTGGATAAAAGAATGGGCAGGCTAAATTTTTCAAGCAAAGTGACATCAACCATAAACCAGCGCGGATTAACCTGGCTACTCTTTGAGTCGTAATAGGGGGAGGCAATATTATAAGAGCTGGGATCGGGATAGGCTTCTTTAGTGATGCGGACTCGGCCATAAATCCCGGGTTGGCTGCAATTGGAATGATAAAAAAAAGCTTCATCATTGATTTTCATAGCGCGTAAGAAATTGCGGGCCTGATAATTTCTCACCCCATCCCAATGCTCTGTTTTATGTTGACGTTTTTCTAAGTCGTCAATACTAAAACTGCCGGGTTCGGATTTTAATAACCAATAATTTTTCATAATAAGTAAACCAACTAGTTTTAATAAAGAATGGCAGATCTCTTACATTATAAGTGGCCTTTAAATGCCAGTAAATGCTGTTTTTTGGCTTCCCAAGCGCATCAAGGCCTACTATAATGGTCGGCACCGCGGTAGTAACCGCTCTATATAGAAGTGCATATTGTGATACGGAAAAAGCCTGATTTACTCGTGATCCTCGTTATTTTGTTAGGACTGGGTGTCGTTGTTACAAGTTACGGAACTCATGTTCCAGAGTCTAATCCTCAAGTCCCTGTCTCTGCTAGCCGTTCTTAAAATTTAAATAGCCATTTTCAGTTATTATTCCATCTAAGCTGATATCCCAAGATTCAGGCTTATAATAAGCAATCTCTTGGAAGCCATAGGCCAGACCCACTAAGGTGGGTCTTGGGCCGGAGCCTTCAGTGTGAATACCCGCAAAAGTTCGATCATAGTATCCCCCTCCCATGCCTAGCCTATGACCACAGACATCAAAAGCGACTACCGGTAATAAGACCAGTTCTAAAGCCAAAGCTGGGATCAGCTTATCTTGGCTAAAAACCGGCTCCTCTATACCTAAGCGATTTTGAATTAAAAGATCGCCTGGACGATATTTAAGAAACAGGAGCTCTTGTTTTTTTTGAGGGTTTAAATAAGGCAAATAACACTGGATATCCAATTGGCAGAGGGCAGCTATTAGCTCCCTTGTATCGACTTCAGCTTGATGGGGGTAATAGAGGGCAACGTGTTGGTTTGCAAGCAGCACTGGGGAAGCAAGGAAATGCTGGGTAATGGTCTGGGCCGTTTCAGCCTGGAAAAGAGGGCTTAGGTTTTGACGTTTGTTTCGAATATGCTTGCGCAAAGCCTGCATAAAAACTTCATTGTGTTCAGAAAAATAAAGGTGACGTTGTCCATCATGCCGTCGTCTTCAATCTCTCTTGAACCCAACGGTTCAAGTGGTAACCAAATGCAGCACTTAAGGCTTCTCACCAAGGGTGAGCATGCTCAACGGCACTACAGAGCGGTCGCCGAGATATACTTATCGGCTCAAAAGATCACGAAAACTAACGCACATAACCGGCAACGTCACACATCAATCATATATATCATTCGCGTTCAAAACTCAAACAAACTAAAAGTGGTATATAATTTTTACCTCGAATTGGAGGCAGATCCGGTTAAGGAACTTAATAAAGCTTCATCTATTTTAGTTTGCAGGCGCTCCAGTTGTAAGCTTAAATCCTGGTTATGCTCTTCTTTTTGAGAATTTTGGCTTAACAACTCATGGGCAATATTTAAAGCGGCCATAATAGCAATTCGTTCAATTCCTATTACTCGGCCTGAATTGCGGATTTCACGCATTTTGGAGTCTAGAAAAATGGCAGCTTCCCTTAGATCACGCTCAGCACCCTCAGGGCAGTTCACATGATATTCTTTACTCAGAACCCTAACAGATATTCCTTTGATGTTACTCAACTTAAAGCTCACTTTTTGAAAAATTGCGAGGCAAAACGCTTTTTAGGTCACCCATTACACTAGTTTTACTATAGAATGGCTTCATAGAACGGTCAATTCTCTAGCATAATGATTAATTGGACAATAGATATTTAGGTCGGTAAATTTCATATGACAGATATCCTCTTTAGTTACGATAAAATAACGCAAGTATTGCAGCATTGCAAAGCACAGTTGAGTGCCTCTGAAGCCCATGGCATTTTAGTGGGCTTGCACTGTGTCTCTAGCCCCTTACAGAATTCTCATGAAGAAAGGCTGGGAGTGGTACTAAAAGAGCTCGATTGTTGCGAAGGTGAATGGCAATGTAAGGATATTTTAAAACGCTTGCAAGTCACCACCTTGGAACAGCTAGAAGGCATGAGCTTTAGTTTTATGCCACTCTTACCTAATGAAAATTCCTCTTTAAGTGAACAGGTTGATGCCTTAGGTGCTTGGTGCCGTGGCTTTCTCTATGGTCTTGGCCTGGGAGGATTGAATGAGGCAGACTTGAGCGCTCCTTTAGCCTTGGAAGCTCTTCAGGATTTAAATCACATTGCCTATGGCGAGCTGGATAGTGCGAGTTCTGAAGATAATGATGCACTGGCTGCATGGATGGAAGTTTTAGAGTATGTTCGCGTAGCGGTGCAAACAATCCGGGTCGAAAGTTGCCTTAAAGAAGAACAAGAAAATTTAACGCAACCTCTATTACACTAAGAATCGAACCTTTGTTCTGGTCTTTGGCGTCAATGATCTTCTTAAGGAAAAGAAATGCAGGAATTTGCTCAACGAAGACAAAATTTAGCTCGAAAGTTATTACCCAATAGCCTGATCTTTCTAGCCAGTGCTGCTATAAAATCTCGCAATAGCGATGTTGAATTTCCTTTTCGTCAAGAGAGTAATTTTTATTACCTGACTGGTATAAAAGAGCCCGAAGTTATTTTGGTGCTGCTCACCGATGAATCTAAAAAATCACGCAGCATTTTATTTTTACCTGCTCGACAACTCGAGATAGAAAGATGGACTGGGCCAAGAATAGGGGCCGAGGGTGCTGTCGTTTTTTATGGTGTTGACGAAGCTTATCCACTTGAAGAATTTCAAAAAAAATTACCGACTTTATTATCAGGCAAAGATATGATCTATCATTCTCTTGGGCATAACCCTGATATGGATGAAATGCTGATCCAGGCTTATAAAGGAGTCACGGCAAAAGTTGCTAAGGGTTTAAAAGCCCCCGAGGGTATTCTGAACCTCTTGCCCTTTATTCATGAGCTGCGCTTGATAAAAGCCCCAGAAGAAATTGTATTGATGAAAAAAGCAGCCAGTATTTCCGCACAGGCACATAAGCAATTAATGAAATATTGTCCCAAAGCTTTGATGGAATATGAGCTCGATGCGCTTTTTTCTTATGAATGCCTGATGCAAGGCGCTCGGGGTTTGGCCTATTCTTCTATCGTTGCCAATGGCCTGAATGCCTGCTTTTTACACTATACCAACAACGATCAGCACTTAAAGAAAAATGATCTAGTTTTGGTGGATGCAGGTTGTGAATATGATTATTATGCTTCGGACATTACTCGTACCTATCCGGTTAATGGTCGTTTTACCGAAGCTCAAAAAGCAATTTACCAATTAGTTTTAGATTCACAATTGGCGGCTATTGAGTTAGTTCGACCTGGGCTGGCCTGGGATAAAATTCAAGAAACTATTCTGAATGTATTAGTAAAAGGACTGGTTAATCTGGGAATTTTAAAGGGCAGTATCGATGAGCTTATCAAAGAAAAAGCCTATCTAAAATTCTATATGCATTCTAGTGGTCATTGGCTGGGCTTAGATGTACATGATACGGGTAGCTATCAAATCAAAGGTCTGGCAACATCGCTTGTAGAAAATATGGTGTTTACTATTGAACCTGGGCTTTATATCAGCCCTGATGATAAAGACGTTGATCCTAAATGGTGGGGTATTGGGGTCAGAATTGAGGATGATATCCTGGTCACTAAACAAGGCCATGAAGTATTAAGCCAGGAGGCACCCAAATCTATTGTTGATATTGAAGCCTGGATGCAATGACCGTTCATTATGATATCGCGATTGTGGGTGGGGGCTTAGTCGGTGTCACTCTGGCATTGGCTTTAAGAAAAACCCCACTTAGAGTTGCTCTTTTTGATCAATCCCCTGTTAACCATTCTCCTGTTCCAGTCTTGATGCCAGAAACTTTTATTAAAAGCCGCGCCTTAGCTCTTTCGCAAACAAGCAAGCAAATCCTCCAGACTTTAGGTTTATGGCAGGGCTTAAGTCATATGACTCCTATTAGAAAAATACACGTTTCTGAGCGTCATTGCTGGGGCATGACTCAAATTCACAGCTCTAGTCATAAGCTACCTGCTTTAGGTTATGTACTTCCTGGGGAATATTTGTTGAGCTATTTGCAAGCGGCTTTAAAAGAAAGTTCAACGGGTGATTATCTCAGAGCGGTTAGAGTCAGCAATTTTGTCTTGTCTGATCATCTGTGGAATTTTCAAGTTCAAAAACAAGATTATACGGCCAATCTACTCGTAGCTGCCGATGGAACCGATTCCTCACTAAGAACACGGCTGAATATTCCCGTTTCGCGGCATGATTACCAAGAAACGGCTTTAATCTGCAATCTTGCTTTAGAACGCTGTCATCAACATGTGGCCTATGAGCGCTTTACCGATCAAGGAACCATCGCTTTATTACCTTTTGGTGAGGCTTTAGTTAAATGTGTTTGGAGCATGGATCAGAAATTAGCCTCTCTATACAGTGAATGCAGCGAGGAACATTTTTTAAAGAGTTTACAAGAGCATTTTGGCTATCGCTTGGGAAAATTTCTTTCAGTCACCGCACGCGCCGTCTATCCTTTACAGCAAGTTAAAGCCCAAAAATTGTATGAAAAACGCGTAGTTTTAGTCGGTAACGCGGCCAATACCTTGCATCCCATAGCAGCCCAAGGTTTTAATTTGGGTATTCGCGATGTGGCCGTGTTGGCCGAGCTTTTGGTGGCTGCCAAACTGCAGGGCCAGGATTTGGGTTCTGATACCCTGTTAGAACAGTATGCGTCTTCAAGGGCCAGTGATCATCAAGCGACTCAAAAAGCGACCCATCATTTAAGTTCATTAGCAACTGCACAAAGCTTGGGCATGAAGTTGGCAAAAAGTTTAGCTCGGTTTTCAATTGATGTCCTGCCACTTTTAAAGGCTAAAATTGCCAAATCGGGTATGGGTCTTATCCCCAATCTTCCTAAGCTTGCTCGTGGAATACCGCTTTATGTGTAACCGTTACTATATGCTGAAGCTTACTGGTGATTATGCGCTTTATGAATAAGCCTATTTTTGATTACGATATCTGTATTAGTGGTGGTGGTATGGTCGGCCTAACCTCAGCACTGTTATTGGCCAAAGCCGGCTTTTCAGTTTTGGTTTTGGAAAAGCATCAAACCCGCTTACCCGTTAAAGAACAAGCTTGGGATCTGCGCTGTAGCGCTATTACCCTAGCATCGCAAACCATTTTAGAAAGTATCGATGCGTGGCCAAAAGATAATGATCGAATCCAAGCTTATGATGCTATTCAGCTATGGGAGCAAGGATGTGCTGCCATCGATTTTAAGGCACAAGCTTTGGCTTTACCGGCTTTGGGCTATGTTATTGAAAATAACTTAGTTTTACAGGCTTTATTAGCTAATGTCAGTAATGAGCCTTTAATGACTTATCGAGCTCCAGCTTTTCTATTAAATTTTACAGCAGGGACAATGGGCTGGGAACTGACAGTAAATGATAATGAACTTATTAAAAATTTGTCTTGTCGTTTATTAATTGGCGCTGATGGTGCTGACTCCCCCTTAAGAAAATCTATGCATTTAGAACAATCCGGTTGGGCCTATGATTGTGCTGCTATGATTAGCCATGTCCAAACAAATCTGCCCCATCAAAATATGGCCTACCAATGTTTTACGCCTGATGGCCCCTTGGCTTTTTTGCCTCTGGCTGATAAACATCGCTGCTCCATTGTCTGGAGTGTTGAGCAAAACCGGGCGCAAGAACTACAAAGTTTAAATGACGACGATTTTTCATTAGAGTTGGGTCGGAATTTTGAGTTTCGTTTAGGGGCTATTGAACAGGTGGCATCCCGACATTCTTTTCCACTCGCCTTGCGCTATGCAAAAAAACGGGTTTTAGAGGGGATAGCATTGGTGGGGGAATCGGCGCAAGTGCTCCACCCAATGGCCGGGCAAGGTTTAAATTTAGGTATTATCGATGCTTGGAAATTAACGCAAATATTAATCCAGGCTAAAAATAATCACTGGGATTTTGGCTCCTATAAAGTCCTGCGCCAATATGAACGTTGGGCCAAAGGTCGACTCTTATCACTAGGGTTATTAACCGAAGGCTTGCATAGGCTTTATCAAACCAGTTCTCCATCATTAATTCAGGCCAGACGATTAGGCTTGCGGCTTTTTAATCAGCAATCTTTTTTAAAGCACTTTTGTATGGAGTATGCGGCAGGTTTAAATGAACTCTCTTTAAAATCTGCAGACTTTGAGCCTAGCTAATAGTTGCTCTTCTGATTGCTTGAATGAGAGGCCAACCTCAAAGGAATAACATTTGTCATTCCTTTGAGGTAGATTTTGCCAATAATTTTCGGCACAGGAATGACAAACGTCATTATTGTGCCTGTTTTGTAGTTGACATCTTTCGGCACAATAAGTACAATTGTCATTATTGTGCCGGAAGGAATAATAGTTATGAGTCATATCCCTTATATAGGTCGCAAGGAAGAGTTACGCCGTTTAGGCCTATTATTAAAGAAGAAAACAGCAAGCCTAGTGGTGGTGCAGGGTCGGCGTCGCATTGGTAAAAGTAGGCTAATTCAAGAATTTGGCGGAAAAGTTCCGTATTTCTACCGATTTTCTGGTCTTGCACCTACCCAAGAGACAACCGCCCAATCTGAACGAGATGAATTTAGCCGCCAGCTTAGTTTTAATACAGGTTTTCCTGAAGTACAGGTAGATGATTGGAGTAAGCTCTTTCATTTGCTGGCTAGAGAAACAGCGCAGAAAAAAATTATTATTTTATTTGATGAAATTTCCTGGATGGGCTCAAAAGACTCAGATTTTTTAGGCAAGCTTAAAAATGCATGGGATATGTATTTTAAAGAAAATCCAAAATTAATTTTGGTCTTATGTAGTTCAATTTCAATTTGGATAGAAGAAAATATCTTAGGTTCTACAGGATTCATGGGTCGGCTTTCGCTCACTTTGAGTTTAAGCGAACTCACTTTGCAAGAATGTAATCAATTTTTTAATTATTTAAACGTTCGGATGACATCCGCTGAAAAATTTAAAATTTTGTCTGTTACAGGTGGTGTCCCACGTTATTTAGAAGAAGTTCAAGCCTCTTTAACCGCGGATGCCAACATTAAGTATTTATGTTTTAACCAAAATGGGATCTTGGTTAGAGAATTTGACGATATCTTTACGGATTTATTTTCCAAAAGAAATGCATTTTATAAGCAAATTGTCGAATTGCTGGCGGAAGAGA
>Ga0207014_1009_pt1 | contig 14730 bp, 15 predicted proteins | sample Alteio_BWMinCont_56_FD_153495 | JGI IMG/M metagenome (GOLD analysis project Ga0207014, IMG submission 153495) | Enriched cells from forest soil in Barre Woods Harvard Forest LTER site, Petersham, Massachusetts, United States -... | ecosystem: Environmental > Terrestrial > Soil > Temperate forest >...
AATTGAAGGAAAAAACTTATGAAAATATTTAAAGTTATTTTTACATTGTCATTACTCTTTTGTTCGCATTTATTTTGTATGGAAAATGATAAGAAGGATGATAATTTAATTAGTGCAGGACAAAGTGAACATGAGCTTTTAAATAAACTCACTCTTGAATTAATTTTTATAGCAAGGACCGGTCAAACAATTTCGCAAGAAGTTTTTATAAAATATTTATCAGATGAATCGATTATGAATAAGATCAAATCATTGATTAAAAAATATTTTAAAAATGAAATGGTTCAGATATGGATATTAATTGATTCTACAAAATTAATGGAAGAAGCTCAACGAGAAAAAGGTAATAAACTTGCAAATAATTTCGTTAAATTTGGCATATTTTTATCTTTGTTTCTTGACGATAAATATAAAGACGTAATTGAAAGTTCTGACGGGTTTGAAACGACTTTAGCAAAAATTATTGCTAATGAAGGACAATCCTAACATTTGTTACAGGTATAAGTTTGTCCATTAAATGCCTCCACGCATTTGTCTTTACATTCACTTTCGCAAAGTGATTTTTCATTGATATCATAGGTACAATGTTTAGCAACGGAATTAGAAATAAAAATGATACTTAAAATAAACATTGAGATATATAATTTCTTCATTTTATCTCCTTTAATTAGATTGTAACAAAATTAGATATTAAAAATCAATAAAATGACAATTAAAAGTTATTTTTACTTAAAAATTATGTAATTTAGCCTTATTTTAGATACTTTTTTAGTAATTCCTGAATTATATTAGGATTTCCTTTACCTTTGGTTCTTTTCATAGCTTCTCCTACAAAAAACCCAAATAATTTATCTTTACCTGATCTATATTGTTCAACCTGACCTGGATTTTCATTAATTATTTGTTTAATTATTGCTTCAAGTTCAGCGGCAGAACCTATTTGCTCTAGGCCTTTTTCTTTAATAATTTCTGATGGCTCTTTTCCGTTTTTTGCGATTTCTTCAAATACTTCTTTTGCAGCAATATTGTTTATAACTCCTTTTTCCACTAATTCAATTATTTTTGCTAATTTTTCAGGAGTTACTTTAAAGTCTGAAATTGTAAGTTTATTTTCTTTCAAATAACCCAGTACGTCTCTTAATATCCAATTAATTATTTGTTTGCTTGGATTTAATTTTGATGTTTTTTCATAGTAATTTGAAAGTTCAATGTCATTTATTAAAATATCAGCTTCATATTCTGTTAAGCCTTTTTCTTTAATAAATCTTTCAAATTTTTGATGAGGTAATTCAGGCAACTGTTTTTTTATTTCATTAATCCAGTTTTGACTGATTTGCAATAAAGGCAAATCAGGGTCCTGAAAATATCTATAGTCAGCAGCTTCTTCTTTACTTCGCATTAAAATAGTTTTTCTATTTTTTTCATCCCACAAGCGGGTTTCTTGTCTGACTTTTTCGCCATTTTCTAATAAAGTTATTTGACGTTCAATTTCGTATTCAATTGCATCAGAAATAAATTTAAATGAATTAATATTTTTAAGTTCACACTTTGTGCCTAATTTTGCTGATCCCTTTTTTCTAACGGAGATATTTGTGTCAGCCCTGAATGCTCCTTCTTCCATATTTCCTGTGCAAATATTCAAATATTGCACAATGGATCTTAATGTTTTAAGATATTCTTTTGTTTCATAAGCACTGGAAATATCCGGATAGCTGACAATTTCAAGTAACGGTGTGCCTGCTCTGTTTAAATCTACAAAGCTTTCATTTCCATAAGTTGAATGTATATTTTTTCCTGCATCCTCTTCCATATGAATTCTTATCAATCTTATGGATTTTTTTGAACCATCTTCTAATGTGATATCAATATTGCCTTCAATGCAAATTGGTTCAGTATTTTGAGTTATTTGATAATTTTTTGGAAGATCAGGATAAAAGTAATGTTTGCGAGCAAAAGTTGAAATTGGAGCGATTTTACAATTTGTCGCCAACCCAGCTAAAATTGCGTATTCTACAACTTTTTTATTTAATGTTGGTAAAACACCAGGATGACCTGAACAAATCTGACAAATGTTACTATTTGGTTCTTTTGTAATTTCATTTGCACAGGTACAGAATATTTTTCTTTTAGTAGTTAATTGAACATGAACTTCCATGCCTATATTAACTTCATAATCAGGATATTTTTGTAGTATTGAAAGATTTGACACGAAATACTCCAACGAAGAACTAATTAATAAGATTTAATTTCATTTTATCAAAAAATACTAAAAATTTAAGGCCTGTTTTATTTTGATTCTATTTTGTAACTGCTAATATCCATAGATTCTTTTGCAATCAACGTGATTTTGCAATTATATAATTTTTCAAGGTCAAGAATTGAATTAAATTCAACATTTGTTAAAAATTCAAAAATTTGACTGTTTACAATTATAGTAGCCATTTTTAACTTCTTAATTTTTAATTCTTCCTCAAATTTTCTTAAAATTGTATAACTTTGAGTTTTTATTGATTTTACAACTCCAAGGCCATGGCAATTTTTACATGTTTCCATCAACTGTTGTATTAATGTTTTACCTGAGCGTTTTCTGGTCATTTGAAGTAGGCCAAATTCAGATACTTTTAGAACAACAGATTGGAATTTGTCCTGTTCTTTTAAATTTTGTTCAAAGAATTTAAATAATTTTTGACGGCTGGAAGTTGAAGCCATATCAATGAAATCTATAACTATCAAGCCACCTATATTTCTTAATCTGAGTTGTCTGACAATTTCTTCACCAGCTTCAATGTTTGTTTGTAAAATTGTTTCTTCTAAATTGGATCTTCCAGTGAATTTTCCTGTATTGACATCAATTACTGTCATAGCCTCAGTAGTTTCAATAATAATTGAACCGCCGGATTTTAAGTTTACCTTCTTTTTTAATGCATTTTCTATCTGCGATGGAATTTCATAATAATCAAATAAGTCAGCTTGTTTATTCCATAGTTTTATTTTATTTGTAAATTCAGGCGCAATTCCCTTAACAAATTTATAAACTTTATTTTGTGTATCTTTATCATCAATTATAACTTCTTCAATATCGTCATCCAGATTATCTCTTACCACTTGAAGATATAAAGGTAAATCTTCATATATTTTTTCTGTGTTTTTTGCTTTTTCATATTTAGATAATATTGATTTCCATGTGTGCACTAAAAATGATATATCTTTTGAGAGTTCTTTATCGGTTCTTTTTTCGGAAGAAGTTCTTATTATTGCTCCCATTCCTTTGGGAAGATATTTTTTTACAATCTCTTTTAATCTGGTTCTTTCGTCTTTATCTTCAATTTTTTTAGATATACCAATTCTAGGTATGTTGGGCATTAAAACTATAAAACGGCCTGGTAATGTAAAGCAAGTTGTTAATTTTGCGCCTTTTTCATAAATTGGCTCTTTACTTACCTGGACTAAAATTGGTTCGCCTTCTTTTAATATTTTACTAATATCAAGCGGTTGTTTTCGGGTTTCTTTTGTTGTTTCCAAATCATCAATTTGTATAGTTTCACTCATTTTGGTCAATGCCATATCTCGATCAATTTCAGAAATATGTAGAAATCCAGCTCTTTCTTGATTAATATCTACAAAAGCAGTCTGAATTCCTGGCAATATTTTGGTAATAACGCCTTTAAAAAAGCATCTTTCTAGGCTTTTAATTGAATGTGATGAGAAATAAACATTCTGCAATGTTTGATTTCGTGTAATTGCAGCACGGGTTTCCCATGGATTATGGCTTATTAAAATCTTTTTCATGTTTTTTAAAATTTTTTTAAGGATTTCCCCTATAACACATATTATAAACTAGTTAGACTTTAATTCATAGAAAACGTTAAAATTTGCTGGAAAATACAATAAAAATGTGGTATTTATATAACTTGCAAATCTTAAAAATTAACTTCAGGGAGATAAAATGAAAAAAATAAGCCTTGTGGCCCTTCTTTCAATAGCTTTTATACCAGCATGTTTTAAAAAAAAGGTTGATTCACAAAGGGAAAATACAGTTTTAAATGAAGCATCAGGCTCCAAAACATCAACCGTCACTGAAGATGCTCAGGAATTTCTTTTAGAAGATGAAGCAAATTTTAATGCATTTGATGATAGCAAGCCGAGCGTCTCAAATATTGAAAACAGCAATGATTTAGATTGGTCAGAAGTTGAAGAAAATATTAATGATGAAGCAAAAACTGGAACAGTTCAATTTGAATATAATAGTTCTAAAATAAAACAATCTGAAGAAGATAAAATCAGAAAAAATACAAAACTAATTAAAGAAAAAATTGCTAAGAATAAAAAAGCTAAAGTATTAGTTAAAGGGCATTCTTGTAAAATAGCTAAAAATAAAGAATATAACTACGCATTATCACAAGAAAGAGCGCATAAAGTTGCAAAAGTTTATGAACAAGAAGGCATTCCAACTAAAAATGTTAAATCAGTCGGATATGGCGCAACTATGCTTTTAACTGATAAAGATGGTATGGAAGAACAAGCAATAAATAGACGAGCAGAAACAGTTGTTGCTGAATAATGAATGTTATTAAATAAAAGAATAGTTGTATTCGATTTAAGAGATTTAAATCATTATTTACCTTACATAACATTAGTTTTTATTTTTCTAATAAATGTTCTAATTATTTGGCCTGGTCAAATGAATCCCGATAGCATCGGGCAGTATAACTCGGCAATAAATTCAGAGTATACCGATGCGCATCCACCAATGATGTCTGTTTTATGGAGATTATTGGATTTTTTTCATAAAGGACCAGGCTTACTTTTTTTGTTTCATTTATTGTTGCTTTATACAGCTTTAATAATTTTTATTTCAATTTTTAGAGAATCAAAATTATCCTGGTTTTATGTAATTTTTCCTTTACTGCCGCAAATCTTATTTTATTCGGGTGGGATTTGGAAAGACGTCGGATTTGCATTTAGTTATTTACTTTCAATTGCAATCGTAAGTTTTCTAATTTCTAAAAACAAAAAGCCTGGTTTTTTTTTAATATTGTTAATATTTTTTTTATTATTTTACGGTACCCTGATTAAATTTCAGGCGATGTACGTTTTGCCATTTATGTTGTTTGGATTGGTTTATACATTAAATGATTTTAAAATAAACTTTAAGATTTTCATCTTAACTTTATTTTCTTATGTTTACTTTATTTTTTTAGCTAATGCATTTAATAATTATTTTGTTGGCGAAAGTAAAAAATCCCATTTTTGGCAATTTGTTAAATTATATGATTTAGCAGCAATAAGTTTGCAGGCGAATCAAGAATTATTTCCTGATTTTATTAAGCAAAATCAAAATTATTCTTTTGAAAAAATTAAAAAGAGATTTAACCCTGAACAAGTTGACGAAATTGTTTTTCCAAAAGACAGTCCTTTAATAAAGGGAAAAAATGAAGAAGAGCGAAATGCATTATTAAATTGCTGGTACTATGTAATTTATCAATATCCATTTTTTTATTTAAAGCATCGATTTAGAAATTGGCTTTACATAATAAAAGCAATGCCTTTACAAAAATTAGAAAAATTGGATTTAAGAAAATTCCAAGGTATTAAATGGTTTGCAAATTCAAAAGAAAATTTATTAAATAAATTATTTTTCAATTTTTTAAAGATAATACGATATATTTTTAGATTTGGTTTTTTGCTGCCATTTATTATTTTTTATTTCTTTCTAGGTCTTATTACTTTTAGTAGAATTCCTAAATTTGCAATGCCATTGATAATCATGAATGGATTGAATATTACTTTCTTATTTATTTTATTCTTTTTTTCCATGGCAGGGATGATGAGATATGTTTACATCGTAGTTTGCATGGTTCATGCATCTCATCCGTTTGCTTATTTTTGTTTCAAAGAGTTAAAATTTATTTCCCGACGCAAAATTCTTTAAAAATTGCATCCATAGTTTTTTCGGAAATATTTTTTCCGGTTAATTCGCAAATACTTTGAATTGCTTCATTTATGTGAATAGAAAGTAATTCATATTCAATTGATTGTTGTGACAATAATTTTTTTATGTCTGATAATTTATTTTCTAAATCTAAAAGAAGGTTAAATTGCCTTTGATTTAACAAAAAAGGTGAATCTAATTTTTCAAGTAAATTATTAACTTTTTCTTTAATTTTTTCATTCAATAAATGAATATTTAAATTATTTTTTGTTGAAATTTCAATAATGTTTTCACTTACTTGATGGCCAAATTCTTTTTTTAAATCTACTTTATTTAAAATTGATATGATCTTTGATGAGTATTTTTCAATAATGTTATTATAAATTTCTTTTTCTTTTTCAGTTAAATTTCGTGAACCATCAAAAACTAATAAAATAATATCCGCTTTTTGAGCTTCTTCATGCGATCTTTTTATACCTTCAATTTCAATAATATCATCGGTTTGTCTTAATCCAGCAGTATCAATTAATGTCATATAAAAATCGTTATTATAGACTCCTGCTTCAACTGAATCTCTTGTTGTTCCAGCTAAATTACTGACAATTGAACGATTTTTTCCGAGTAATAAATTAAATAGAGAAGATTTTCCAGCATTTACTGAACCAATTAAAGCTATTCTAATTCCGTCTTTTATCTGCTGTTTATTATTAAAAGTTTGTTTAATTTTTTTAATTTCTGATGTTAATGAATTTATTTCATCAATAATTTGTGATCCAAATTCAATTTCATCATCTAAAAATTCAAAACTTGCTTCGCATAAAACTAAGCTTTTTAAAAGTTTTTCTTCTATTTTTAAAATCCAATTAGAGAAGCTGCCTTCTAATTGAGATAAATTTTTCTTTAATGCTATTTGAGTATTTGAATGTATAAGATCATTTATTGATTCAGCTTGCAAAAGATCAATTTTTCCATTTAAGAATGCTCTTTTTGTAAATTCGCCCTGTTGAGCAATTCTTGCTCCTTTTGAAATTGCTAGTTCAATTATTTTATCAATAATAAATGGATTATTATGACATGTTATTTCAATAACGTCTTCACCGGTAAAAGTGTTTGGTGCTTTCATTACAATTAACATTACTTGGTCAATTATTTCATTATCATCAAATATGTGACCATAATGAATCGTACGTGTAGGAACTTCTGAGAGTTTTTTATTTTTTATTTTTGAAATTTGATCAGCAATCTCAATTGCAGTAAATCCTGAGATTCTAATTAAAGCTATTGCTCCGCTGCCTTTTGGAGTAGCTTGAGCAATTATAGTTTTTTCCTGCTGATTAATCCCAAACATTTCTAAATTATTCTTCTTTCTTTATTTTTGTATTGTCCGAAAATTGATTTTGTTCGTTTTGATTTCTATTTTCTTGTGGTTTTGGATTATTATATCGTCTTCTATTGTCATTTCTATCACGATAATTTCTTTGATTTTTATCAGAAAATCTTCTTTTTTTGTAATATGGTCTTTGTTGATATGGTTCATTTGTCTGATTTTGATTTCTATAAGAACTTTGCTTATTTTCCCTATCTTCATTGCTAAATGAATCTCTGAAGAAAATTCCTACTTTTGCGACTATTGTTGTCATACCTAAAAAATTCTTTTTTGGTTCCTGGAAGATTTTTATTGAAAATTCTTTTGGCTTTCCTGCTTTAATCCAACCTTGTTCTATTGCCTTTGCGATTGATGGACCTTCTTCTATTACTGATTTCATCAGTTAAAACCTTTCAGAAAAACTTTTAATATTTTAAAGTAACAATACATATCTTTTGTTATGAAGTCGAGCGGGTTTGAAATTTATTAAAAGAGGGTTAAATCTTTAAAACTCAATATAGCTTGAAAATGGAAAATAATCAATCAGAGCGGGTTTTTGGAGCGGGAAACGGGACTCGAACCCGCGACCTTTGCCTTGGCAAGGCAACGCTCTACCAATTGAGCTATTCCCGCAAAAAGATAATTAAATGTTATCAAAATCCTTCTTCTTGTCAATTTAAAAAAGGTATTTTATCATTAATTTATTAATTTAAAATTCTAATTTTTATGTTTGATTATATAAAAGGCACTATCTCAGAAATAAATGACCAATCAGTAACTATTTCTATTGGAAATATCGGAATAGGCGTTAATCTTTTTGTTCCCAATGCTCAAACTATTTTAAAAAATAAAGAATTATTTTTTTATACTTACATGCATTGGAATCAGGAAAACGGCCCAACTTTATACGGGTTTTCAACAGAAAATGAACGCAAAATTTTTCTTTTAGTCATAAGTTGCTCGGGAATCGGGCCTAAAATTGGATTAACTTTGGTTTCTCAAATGCAACCATCTGAGTTTTTAAAAGCAATCCATGAGCAGGATGTAAAAACATTAAGTTCAATAAATGGAATTGGTCCAAAAAAAGCCGAACAAATAATTGTGAGTCTTAAACATAAAGTTGCCGATATGTTGAAAGAAGGTTCAATTATTGACCAGGAAAATTCCATTTTATTTAAAAACTTAAAGAATATTTCTGAAGCACTTAATTCCTTAAGTTATTCACGTTCAGAAATTAATAGTGCATTAGATTACATAAAAAATAATAATAAAAATGAAATTTCTTTTGATCAAATGTTGCGGCAAGCGCTTTCTTATTTATCAAAAAGAATTTAAATTATTCAATTTTGTTTGCGTATTTTACAAATTTTTTATATTAAATTTTGACAAATTTAATTTTGAAATTAGTTGGCTCATAGTTTCTTCAGTTTTTAACATTGGATTAGAAATTTGGTGTTCTTCAAAACCAAGAGAAATTATTAAATCAATGAAATCCATTGGTTTGATATCCATTTCTGCAGCTTGATGAAAAATACAAGTTGCTGGAGTCATTCCGGGCAAGGTATTGATTTCAATAATAACAACTCTGTCTTGTTTAGTCGGACTAATTTCAGCAGATTGATAAAAGCAATCAATTCGTGCATATCCTTTGCAGCCAACAAACTTATAAGCTTCTTCCATAGTTTTTTTCACAAGATTAGTAGCATCTCTTGAAAGTGGGGCAGGAGTTTGATTTTCACCTTCACCTGGTAAAAATTTTTCTTCAATAGACAGAACGCCTTTTAAGGCAATTGCCTGGCTTGGTGGTAATGCAATTGGGTTATCATTTCCAATTACGCCGACAGTTAATTCCATTCCAGTAATGCACTCTTCAATTAGTGCAAAATCTTTTTCATTATTGAATAATTTTTCAATTGAATTTTTTAGTTCTTCATTATTGCCAACTTTTTGCACTAAAACACTGCATCCATCATCATGAGGTTTTACTATTATCGGGAAATCAATTAAGTCATTTATTTTATTTATGATTTGCTCTTTATCTTGTATCCAATCTTTTTTTGACACAAAAACATTTTCAGGAACTTGCAGACCTTTAAATTTTAAAAATTGATTGGTTTTATATTTATCCATACAAAGGGAACTTGTAAAAACTGAAGAGCCGTTGTAAGGTAAACCAATCATTTCTAATGCACCTTGAATGCAACCATTTTCTCCGTATCCACCGTGCAAGGCAATAAAAACAAAATCAGCCATTTTTGGCAAATCTGACCAATCAATTTTCATATCCGGTTGTAATCCAAGTTCAATTTCTTTTGTGCTATTTCGAACAAGAAGTTGTTGAGGAATTGCGTAAAATTCCATAGAGTTATTAATAAAAATTGGCATCACTTGATATTTATTTGGTGAAAGTTTATAAACAATATTGCGTCCTGAATCTAATGATGTTTCTTTTTCATTTGAATTTCCACCAAACAAGACAGCAACTTTAATTTTTTGTATATTCATATTTTGATCTTTTGAATTTATTGTTGAAATTGTATCAATGCCATAATTTTTTAATTCACTTTCAATTAAATGATTTATTAATTGAGTGTGACTCATGCCAGTTTCAGCAGCTTGTCTGAAAATAAAAGATGACGGCGTCATTCCTGATAAAGTATTCGGGTCAAAAATTACAACTTCGCCATTATTTTTTAAAAAACCATCTATGCGCGCGATTGTTTTTATTTCCAATGCCTGCATTGCTTTTATACTTGTTTGTTGTATTTTTTTAATTTCTTCCTTACTGCATCTTGCGGGCGTGATTTTAGTTGCGCGTCCTGGCATATATTTTTGTTCATAATCAAAAAAATGCGAGCCTTGTTCTTTTACGATTTCTGTTGGCGGAAGTGCTAATGGTTCACCATTTTTATCAATAATAATTAGCGAGGTAAATTCCAATCCTTCAATTTTTTCTTCAATTAAAACTGATTGATGTTTTTCGTAAACAAAACATGCCTTTTTTAGCGCCGGAAGTAATTCGTCTTTATTGAAAATGCACGACGTTCCTAAACTTGAACCTTCTTTGTGAGGCTTTACTATGAATGGGAAATTAATTTGTTCTTCTTGCAATTTCTTAAAAATATCGTCTTTATGTTTTTCAAAATTAATAATTTCGTTTGGAGTAACTATGATGGCTTTTGTAATTGATATATCGTGCGATTTTAGAAAATCTCTTTGAATTATTTTGTCCATTACCAATGCACTTGAAAAAACTTTTGACCCCAAATATGGAATTTTTAAAATTTCAAGCATCCCTTGCAATGTGCCATCTTCTGCAAATCTGCCATGAACTGCCAGATACAAAAAATCTACAAATTTTTTTAACTCAGACCATGTAATTTGTCTTGCTTCGTATGCAAGTCTGTGCGCAAAATCACTTATTTTGCCACGATGTAAAAATCGCCACGGCAAAATATAAAGTAAACCGTCAGCAGTTTGAAAAATCGGCAAGATTTCATAACGTTGCGTATCTAAATGATCACAAACGGTTCTTCCTGAATTAAAAGAGACTTCTCTTTCAACCGATTTTCCCCCCATAAATACACCAACTCTTAGCTTTTTCATTGGTGATCCCTCTTAGCAAAAGAAAAATTATGAAAAAATTTTTATGTTTTTACTATAACAAAATTCTAAGTTAAATTAAGAAAAAAATTAAAAATATTTAAAAAAATTATGAAATTTAAAAAATTTAAATCAAACAAATTGTGGCGGGATAAAATTGTTGAAAAAATGGAGAAAGACGCTTGCAATAAAATTCATTGGAAAAAATTAGATGATGCTGAATTTGAGGAACAATTAAAATTGAAATTGATCGAAGAAGCCCAAGAAGTTCATAATACCAAAACCAAAGAACATTTAATTGAAGAATTAGCAGACGTGTTGGAAGTTATGAATGCAATTTGCGAGCTTAATAAAATTGAATTTAAAGAAATTATTGAAGCTCAAAACAAAAAGTTTTTAGAACGTGGCGGATATAAAGAAAGAAAATTCGTTACCGTTGTGGAATTTAAGCAGGGTAGTGAAGGTGAAAAATATTGTTTAGCAGATCCGGAAAAATATCCTGAAATTATTGATTAAAACTAAGTCGCCATTTTTTTTTGAAATTTGTTACACTATATCATTATAACAAAACATTATTCAATACTTAAATGTCTTCAATTGAATTAAAAAATATAAACAAATCGTATCGTACAGTTGATCAAACAATTAACATTTTTAATGATTTATCGTTTAAATTTCATCAAAATAAAAGCTATGCAATTATGGGAGTTTCAGGTATTGGTAAATCAACATTAATAAATTTAATTTCAAATTTAGATTTTCCTACTAATGGGCACATTTTATTTAATGAATTTAATTTAAGTCATTTTAATTCTGAACAAAATCAAATTTTTTTAAATGAATCCGTAGGTTTAGTTTTTCAGGAACCTAATTTAATTAATGAATTAACAGTTATTGAAAATGTTATGATTAAAGGCTTCATAAAAAAAAGAGATTTAAATTATTGTAAAAATTTTGCGTTAGAATTATTAAAAAATGTTGATCTTGAAAATAAAGCAAATGAATATCCTTCAAATTTATCCGGCGGTCAGCAGCAAAGGGTTGCGATTTGTCGTGCAATTTTTAATAAACCTCAATTTTTATTAGCGGATGAACCTACAGGAAATTTGGATGAAAAAACGGCAAAAAATATAGCTGATTTATTGTTTCAATTTAAAAATGAATGGCAGATGGGATTAATTATTGCAACACATGATAAAAATTTAGCCAGTTTAGCAGATGAAATTTTAATAATTAAAGATGGCAAGTTAGAGAGATTTTGAATCTCTCGATACAATTTTTCTACGAAAAATTACTGCCGACTCCGCCTTAGTTCATTGCAAAGTTATTTTACTCTGCCCAACAGCTACGACGGCCGGACGAGGTGATTTAGATAAATAATTAACAACGAAATTAAGATTTCATTCTTATTTTAACCAGCTCTTGCAATGATTTAAAAATTTATCTTCTAATTAATCATTTTGAATGTCAAATGTATCGAGAGATACTACCAAAATCAAATAAAACAGATACACTAAATATTGATTTCTTCCGCTCGTGGTGAGCTCGTCGAACCATGCGAGCTTTTTCAATATCGTATTGTTCATATCCTTCGACATGCTCAGGATGAACGGTTAAAGGTTATTTTCATGAATGGAATTCAACAAACAATAAATCAAAAAGTTTTAACAAAAAAATCAATAATAGAAAAAACAATTCAAGTTGGTAGTTCTACATTTTTAAGCAGGATTTTAGGGTTAGTGAGAGAAGTCGCTTTAGGGCATTATTTGCCATTAGGGATTGTTTCTGATGCTTTTTTTACAGCATTTAAAATACCAAATATGTTGAGAAAAATTTTTGCAGAGGGCGCATTAAGTGCAGCATTTATTCCAACAATTGTCGGTCTGGAAAAAAAGGGTGAAAGAGAACAGGTTAATAGTTTAATTTCTTTATCTTTTATAATTTTTCAAGGGTCATTATTATCATTTTGCACGCTGGCATTTATATTTGCCGATAGAATAATAGCAATTACGACGCCTGGTTTTGGAGCTGAACAAGTTGCAGTAACGTTACCTCTTTTTAAGATTTTAATATTTTTTATTATTTTTCTTTCAAGCAGTTCTTTGTTAGCAGGGGCATTGCAGTCAGTGCATCATTTTTTTATTCCCGCTTTTAGTCCAGTTTTATTAAATGTTATTTTTATTTCCGGCGCAGTGCTTGGTGCATATTATAATTTGCCCGTTGAATATCTTTGTTATGCAATTTTATTTGCCGGTTTTATACAATTTTTAATGCATCTTTTTGTTTACTTTAAATTGAATTTTAATTTTGGAGCGATAAATAAAATTTCATGGAACAATTTTAATGATCTTTTAAAAAGATTTTTTCCTGTTTTATTCAGCATGAGTTTGATGGAAATTATTTTATTTTTAGATGAAAGTCTTGCATCTTATTTGCCAGCGGGTTCAATTACACTTGTTTATTATGCAAATAGATTTATGGGAATTCCTCTTGGAGTTTTTGCAACGGCATTTTCTACAATTTTGTTTCCACACTTTTCTCGCATAAGTACTTATGCACCAAAAAGATTAAGTTTTTATTTATTTGAATCTACAAAATTTATTTTTTGGGTAACAATTCCTGTTACAATTTTAATGATTTTTTTTGCAGATAAAATTTTTATTACTTTATTTTTATCAGACAAATTTCCCATGTCCAAAGTTCCAGAAGCCACAAATATTTTAATTGCATTTGTTCTTGGGTTATTTTTCTTTTCTTTAAATAAAATCTTGACCAACATCTATTATTCAGTAAAAAACACATTTACTCCAACAATAATATCTGTAGTAGCGGGTTTAATTAACTTAACTTTGAATTTTATTTTAATGAGATGGTTTTTTGCAACAGGCTTGGCAATTGCTATGACAATTTCTCTTGGTCTAATTCAAACAACTTTATTACTTTTTGTTTTGGTAAAAAAATATAATTTTAATATTTATCCAAAACATTTTATAAAATTTTTATATAAATATATAATTCAGCTTTGTACAGCTCTTGTGGGCTTTTTTTCAGTTTATTATTTATTAAACAAAATGATCCAAACCATGCCTGCAACTTTAGCAAAATTTTTACTTGTTAAAGTTGGCTTCTGGCTATGGGTTGGACCACTTTGTATGTTATTCTTTATTGTTTTATATAAATTAAATAAAATTTTTGGAACTAAATTATATTTTTTAGATTAGGATATTTTCTTCTTAATTCTTTTAAAGCAATTTTTTAGCATGTGAACAAAGCTTTTTGTTTCAATAATATCTGGGTTTTTAGGCTCATCGTTTTTTTCTAATCGATAAAATATATTCGCAATTTCGTAAGCTTCAAGTGGGCGAGAGCCTCTTATTCTTGTAAGTCTGTTTGATCGGGCACGATACTGAAAACGTTCAAAATGGTCAGGAGTTTCTGTTTTTTTAAGAAATGTCCACACTTTACGATTCAAATTTTCATCATTTGAATAGCCTTGTGTTACTTGAAACATTTCTTCCATGGTTGGTATACCATTGGCTTTATTTTCTTCTTTGTTATCTGCTTCAAAAGCCTTTATTGAATTTAAACTTAATAATAAAATTATAAAAAATATTTTTTTCATAGTTTTTCCCTATATTTTGAAATTAATCTAAACCATTAACAGAACCATCAGGTCCATATTCTTCAACTTTGGTTTGTTCTTGTGTTGGTATGCATGCTTGTTTATGTCCTTTTTTCCAATGAGCTCTTTGACAGTCAGCTGAACAATAACGAACACTACAACATCGCCCGCATTTTTTAAATAATTCATTTTCGCCTGGTTCTTTTA
>Ga0207014_1148_pt1 | contig 14588 bp, 10 predicted proteins | sample Alteio_BWMinCont_56_FD_153495 | JGI IMG/M metagenome (GOLD analysis project Ga0207014, IMG submission 153495) | Enriched cells from forest soil in Barre Woods Harvard Forest LTER site, Petersham, Massachusetts, United States -... | ecosystem: Environmental > Terrestrial > Soil > Temperate forest >...
AGCCCGTTGACCCGGACTTCCGCCAAGTCGAGCGTACCCGCGTTGGCCATGAACAAGGAGGGCATGAGCACCAGTGTGGTGGCGCCGTCCGGCACGACGCAACTCGTGCTGCCTTCGGTCCACGCGGTGGCCTTGGGTGAGAAACCGATCATTTTGGGGTCGCCTTTGACCGGTTTTCGTGAGGCATCCAAAAAGTGGAAGATCGCCCGCGCGTCCATCCAGTTCTGCTTTCCGTGAACGATTCCCGCCGTGCGGAAACGGATGGTGATTTTCAAGCCTTTGACCCCGGCCGGAATCTTCATTTCGCGATACGCCATGAGCATCTTCCCCGGCTGCTGCTGCACCAGCCGAAGGAAATGGGCGCCATTTTCCGTCTCCCACGAAGCTCCCGTAACCTTGCCCCAGTCATCGGGCCATGCCGGATTTTTCGTCGACGATTCAAAATTACTGTTGGAAAGCAGCGATGGCCCCTCGTTCGTAGCCACCGGAGGCGCGGGAGTAGGAGTGGGCACGGGAGCGGGCGTGGAAGCCGGCACATTCGTCAAAGTCGCCGTGGCTCCGCCGGGCGCGGTATCCAAAGGGCTCGTATTTTGGGCCTGAAGTGTCACCCCACTGCAAGCTAAGAGGATAATCAAAGCAAGCTTGACCAAGGTTGTCCCACGTTGAACCGGGGAAAGAGATGGAGTTATATGAGGTGTTTTCATGGGGAGAGGCTTGATGTTTATAGGTAGGGCTATTTTAAAAACTGGAATTTAGAAACGGAGTCTTGCGTCGCTTTTGATCGGGGTGGGGATCACCCCAGGAGTCCTCGATCAAAGAACTGCGCTGTTCCCCATCTCCGTTCGATATTACGGAGTGACGGTCACGGAAATTTCGGCCAGATCGAGGGTCCCCGCCTGCACCATGTAGAGTGACGGCATCAGCACCAGCTTGGTGGCGCCATCCGGGACAACGCATGGCTCGCTGACTTCGGTCCAGGCGCTGGCCTCTTTGGAAAAGACCATGACTTTGGGATCGGGCGTCACCTGTTTACGACTGTCGTTGAGAAAGTGGAAAATCGCCCGCGCGTCGTACCACTGCTGCGATCCCACATGTACCCCGGAGGTGCGGTAGCGGATCGTAATTTGCAAGTTTTTAACTCCGGCAGGAATGGCTATTTCGCGATAAACCATCAGATGTTGGTCCGGCTGGTCCGCAACGATGTGAAGGAAATGCGCGCCGTTTTCCGTCTCCCAGGTAACGCCCTTCGCTTTGGGCCAGTCGTCGGGCCAGGAGGGATTCTTCGAAGTCGATTCAAAATTCCCGTTCGAAACCAAGGAACTCGAGGTCGGTGCCGAAGCAGAAGCCGGCGGCGTGTTCGTGCTCTGAGCGTGAAGAGCCATTCCCCCGCAAGCAAAGACAAAGAGGAGAGCAGTTTGGATGGATTGAATCAGGGAGGAAGGTTTCATGAATAGATTGAATGTATAGCAATATATGACTTACACAGCATTAGGCAAAATCCCCATTTATGGCAATAACAATTTAAGCTTTTTTGCTTAGGGAGGCGCGAGATGAGGAGTTGCCTTTTGCAAACGATCCTTCATGCCCTTCCCCGCCGCGAGCACGTCGTTCGGCATGACTAACTGGGCCGGCGGTGCGGCCAGAATAATATAGATGCGACTTGCCTCGTTCCTTTGATACTCGACGGGGTAGCGGGTCTTGATATCGACGTAAGCGGTGGCTATCCCGAGAAAACCACCCTCAAAGTCATATTGAGGCTGCTTGAAGACCATGCACTTAACTTGGTTATGGGATTTGGTTCCAATATAATTCTCTTTCGTGATCCAGTCGAAGTCTGGAAACGCATTGCCTGCCTGACCGTTACCAAACCCTGCGTTCAATGCGGAGGAATTAGGCAATCGTTCCGCGGCGATATCGCCATTGCTCCACATTTCTCCTTTGAGATCATGTTCAAAGATTCTCTCCTCATGGGTGATATTTCCCGTTTTGGTCACGAGGATGTGGATGGGACGGATTTGGCCGGGAAATCCGACGGCTTGATCTTTCTGGCCCGGTTTGGCTGCGGGCGGATAAGTAAAATCAATGCTCCATTGCGCGAACGCTGGCATATGGGTGACAATCAGGGGGCCGGGCGGGAGAGGCTCCTTAACCGGAGGTTCCGAATCGGGTGTCTGAGCGCAAGCCCCACGGAGAAACAGCGCCAGGGTAAACGCGCCGATCAAAAGCGACTTCTTCATTCTCTTACGACCTCCAGTTGACTGTCCAGAATCTTACCCGTGTAGCGATCAATGGCAACATGGAGCCAGTAGTGCTTTTCGCCTTCGACCACAAAATTATTCAGGTTTGCGGCGGTGGGAGGGAAACGTCCGCTCTGCGCCACCAGATCGATCAGCACGTTCCAGGTCCGGACAGTTCCGGAATCGACCAGGGCGCGCATGACGGAATCGCGCTGCCGGGTGATCAAGGAGGTCGATGTGCCATTCACACTGGCGACCGTACCAATATCTCCGGAGAAGCCGCCGTAAAAATTATTGGGATTGATGGGGGCTGTCCCCGGCGCCGCGGGAAAAGTGTCAGCGGTCTTGAGGGTAGTCGCAGCAGTAGTGGAACTGGTCCCGTTCGTCCAAGTACCAACCAAGTCAGCCCGGCTCATGAGCGGTCCCTGGGTCGCAAGGGTGGTGGTTCGAGCCACCAAAGCGTTGGCAATGTCGGAAGCCATGGTCTGGCTGAGGACCGGAGTCGTGGAGTCATCCTTGTCCCGGAGCGATCCGGACAAAAGCGCCGCAATCACCGGCGCCTGCCGGGTGTTGAGATTGACGCGTCCGGCAACAAAGCCATATGTCGACGAGGTATCATTGACGCAGAAAACATCGAGCAACGCCGAATCGCCGCTTTCGGGAAAAGAAAAGTTGATATTGGCCCAGGGCGTGTCGCGGAACACATAACCCAGTTCGGCCACGGATCGGAAGGGTCGGTGGAGGATCGTGGGGCGGCTGGCCCATCCCTGACCGCCCACGCCCGAGGTGACATTATCGGCAGTATACAAGGGCAATCCGACACCCGATGCCGGGGTTGTCGTCGAGTAGTTATTTCCCCCATTATTGGACGGCTCTGGAACGTACCCGGCCATGCCGCGGCGAGGCACGCCGTCTGAATCGATCATCAAACGTTGATGTGAATCAGTATCTGCCGCGTTTTCCGACGGCTGGTAGGCGGGTCTCACGTTGTTCTCGGCCAAATAGCCGAGCGAGTCTCCGCGATACCCGGTGGGGCCGTGGAAATAATTCGCATAGATGTTAAAGCCGTTATCGGCCCTGGCTCCCAGGTGAGTCGCCAGGGAAGGAGTCGCACCAGCACGCATCGTAAAGAATTCATTGTTGGCCGCACTGAGCGCGGGAATGGTATTGATACTATCTCCGTAACTCGTACACCACCGTTGGGTCCTGGGATCGGTCCTGGTCCAGTGGCACCAATCTTCCGCGGCAAAAATCGCCGCGTAGGTGTGGTAATTAGCCAGAATATGCGAATCAAGGGATGCCGAGCCATTCATATATGAGAACGCCTGCTGGTCATAGTTGACCCAGACTGAGGTACTGTTGGGATCCTGGTAATCGAGATAGAGCCGCATGCAATCGGGCTGTACCGTATTCGGAGACGGAGTCGAATAGTTGGGATCAACTTCATATTTCTGTTGCGTCTCAATTCCGGTATAGGAGAGCGGTTGAGCATTGGTTGAAGGCCAGGAAGCCATCGAAAAGCCAGTCATGGTGGTATGCGTATTAATGTCGGCATAAGAGGCTGCCGAGGTGGCCGAAGGCGTGCTTGCGTCGGCATTGATGTGGGCAGTTGGGCACAGCGCAGCCACGGCCAACAAAGTCGGCTCGCGGAAACCCCAGTTCCCATTGAGTTCACCCGCCCTGAAGCTCATCGGCACTGGATTGGGAACAGAGTTAGTGGCATAGGGACTACTGATACTGACGGTGGAATTTTGAAAATTGGGAGCATTGAGGCTGAAAGTAGTGATGGCATGAAAATCGTCGACGAGCGATGTAGCAGGCGCTGTTTGATAGGGATAATCCACCGTCATAAGTACCGGAGATCCGCCTAGCGGAACCGACGGATCGGGTTCCAGGCGCACCCGGAAAACTTTTGGCGTGCTCGCGGCCGGAACGAAACCGGAACTTCCCAGACCCGAGCTGGCCGCTGAACTGTAGCTGTAAGGATCCCACAACTCAGGCTGGATGAGATAGACGTACTGATTCGCAGCGGGTTGGGCGGTCCAGTTGCGAATCCGGTAGAGGTAGGGCAAGTCCTCCGAACCAGAAACAATATTGGGCGGAACAGTGGGATCGCCTGCAAACTGAATGCGGGTCGGAAAATTGTCCGCTTTCGACTGGTCGATGATGTTGGCGCCGATCTGGAGGATTTGAAGTGCGGTCAACGTATCACGGGCCTGCCCGATGTACCCTACGGTTCCCGGATTTAAATAAGTAGCCTGACCCGTGTTAGGCGACCCCACACCACTGTTGTCTCCCTGTGTTGCAGCCCCTCCCTTGCCGATACTGCCGACGTTGATCGCGGCTTTCAACAGCTCGAAAAAGTCGGGCTCGCGGGCCTGTACCGTCACGCCGATGGTGGGAGCCGCGCTGGTGGGGGCCAGCCGGTCAATACCCGTCGTGTTGTTGGGATCGTGGCTGTAGAGCCACACGGCTGGAGTGGTGCCGCTCGCGGCCTGATAGGTCAATCCAAAGTATTGGTAAATCAAAGCGGCGGCGGCCGCGCTGGGGGCCGCTTCATTGGTGGGGAACAGACTAAGCCGCGACAGCGGGAACCGTTCTTTGAGCAAAGGCTCGCCCACCTGTGCGACGGTGCCGTCGGCACGCGTGAAGGAGGTCGTCACCCGCACGTAAGGCAGGGGCGGATTGATGTCCGAGGGGGCATTCGTGGTGGGGGTAGTGCTGACACGATCCACATGCCACGCATCATTGCCCGTGCCAAAGACTTTCCCGCTGCTGACTGACGTGTTGTCATTGGTGGCAGACTGCACCATGGGCCGCCCGACGGGAGGCGCGTAGTTGGGCTGCTCCAGGGCGCGCGTGAAGGTGGCGAGATATTGCAGCGAATCCTGGGGCATGCCCGAGGCGTTGACGAAATTGATCAGCGCCTGGCGGCTGGTGAAGACCTGGTCGGTATCGGTCTTGCCGCTGGTCGGGTCGGCCCAGCTCAGGCCGCTGGTGACGAGGAAGCCGTTGGTATTGGCGAGCACGGCGTCGTGATAGGTTAAGGCGTTAGCTGCCGTAAACGTGTAGCCGCCGGCGAAAGTACCGGTGGGTTGGGCCGTGGCGTTGTTGCGCCAGCCAACGATTTGATTGATCTGCGCCTGGGAGAACATGGGCGCGGCGGTGGCAGGATTGGTGACCGACAAGTCCGCGAAAGCTTCCGACCCCTTGAGGCCCGAGCCCCAAACCGGCAGGCTGTTCGGATTGGGATTGGGGTGGGGAGCGGTATTGGTCGCCGTGTTGGACGGAACTCCGACGACGTTGGCGTCAAGCAATCCGCCTTCATCATAGATGGCATAGGCGTACCGGCCGATCGCCTTGGTCGTCGGCGCGGCCAGGACGGTAGGTCCCTGGTCGGTGACAAAAACCCAGTCGGGAGGGATAAAACTGTTCGTCGGGGACGTTCCCACGATGGTCGAGTTGGCTCCCCCATAAATACTGGGATCACGCGGAATCAGGTAATGCTTGTTCCAACGCGCCATGCTCACGTATTGCCCACCGTTGGCGGCATTGGTCGAACTAGCAGCCGAGGCCCTGCTGCTGACAGCGGGGGAACCCGCCGCGTATGTTTCCGTCCGAACGCTGACCCGGATCAGGTTCGGGACGGGATCGAATGTGCCGATGAGCGCCGGATTGCCGCTGCGCTGGGGAACAGCATTGGTATTCCCCGTTGGGAGGTAGAGGTAACTGATATTAGTCCCGCTGCCATACGTGGTCGCGGTCGAGCCATTGGTGATTTCCTGACGAAGATCGCCCACGACCGTCTCCAGGGCGCTCTGGGCGAGCGTGGCCGATTTGAAATCGTTGAAACTGTTGTTGGACTGCTGGCGATAACTCAGCGCCTGCGTAACGAAGATGATCAGGAGTCCGGCGAGCAATACCATGAACGCCAGCGTGATGATCAACGCCGCCCCTCTCTGCCCGGAGCCCGCCATGCCTTGTTGCCGTTTCATTTTATTTTATTGGGATGGAGTATCGATGCAGAAGACTTGTTCGTAAATGCGAATGCCGTTTTTAATCGCAGGCGACAAAGTGCTCAATGAGACCTCCTGTTGCCAAACGGTCTGCCACGTTCCGATCGTCGTCAAGGTACCGGGGGGGGGCGTCGAGATACCGGAGGGGGTGGTCGTCGCCCAGTCGGCCATTTGCCCGCTCAGGGCTTGCAACTGCGTGGAGGTGGCCAGGGCGCTTGCTTTGCGGTCCGCGACCGCGATAACGACGCCGATGCCCGCGACATCCTGGAGGCCGTTAATCGTGCTGTGCCCCGCCGCCGTATCCCAGGGAGTTGCGCTTAAGACGCCGCTATGGAGCAGGTAATAATACTCAAAGCGAAAGGCATTGGGCACGATAGTTTCATAATCCTGATCGTAGGCGGGATCGGAAGTGGCGGAGGTGGCTGGACTCAGGGTCACCGCGGGCCAGTTGACAGCCACCGTCCTGGGCAAAAAGGGAAGTGGCAGGATGCTGCTAGAACCGCCTCCCCACGACAACGCCTTACCCAGCCTTTCGAGGCATGGGGCGGAGCCGGTGTTGTTGATCCGGTAAGCGATCAGGGAAACGGAATTCTGCGCGTCGGTGACGGAGGAGTATCCGGAGACTTCGCTGAAGAGCGCCATTTGATCGTTGCCGGTCTGCACGTAGGTCGGCGACTTGAGGTAGTAATCCACGTCTGTTCGCTTCACGATATGCGAGAAATCGGCGGCCATCCGCCCGAAGAGCAGCCGCACTCGCGCATCCGCCTCCAAATGCGTCGTGCTGACGGTGGAGGCCGTCGTCGTATTGTTGAACAATTGTGCGATGAGCGCGACGAGCAGGGCAAGCACCGCGATGGAGACCAGCACTTCCACGAGCGTGAAGGCTGAGGCGCGTTGTATGGGGAGCTTCTTCGCCATCGCTTAATTTCGATTGAGGGAAACGAACGTCTCCACCGTCCCGGAGGCGGTGGCCACGGCGGCGGTGGCCGGCCAGGTTACCTTCAGATCGAAGAAGGAGGCTGTCTTCGCGCCCAAGCCGGAAGCTGGGACGAGCGGGGTGACCGTGAGGCGGTAAATGGATTGCGCCGCCGCCGCATTGGTAGAGAGGCTGGCGCCGACAAAGTAGCGGATGCTGACGGCGGCCGCAGCGGTGGCGGCGGTGACGGGACTGGCGGGAATCGTAAGATTATATTGGATCGAGTTGGTCGCCCCGCCGGGCGGGAGGGTGGCCGGAGCCGCGTACAAATCGGAAACCGCGGCGGAAAGAATCGCGCTGGCTCCGGCCTGTTCGATGGTGGTTTGATTGCTGCGCAACCCCACCGACAGCAGGCCAAAGAGAGCGATGAGGCAGAAGGTTGTTACCCCTAGGGCCACCACCACTTCCACCAGGGAAAATGCCGCCCTGGATTCCGCGACGAGAAAGCGGTTCATCGCTTCTTAATTTCGGTATGTTTGCACGCCACCACCGATCCCGGTGAATTGGATGGCTGCCACATTCGGTGTGTTTGGATTGAGCGTACGTCCATGCGTCGGACGCAGGCCGATCTCTCCGACGCGGCGCAGGAACGTGCTGCCATCGATGGAGGCTTCACCGCTCGGGCTAAAGCAGATGGTTTTATAAAAGGTATAGGAGCCAATCGTGAAGGGATAAGGCGTTTGCTCGGTGGTACTATCGCTGTTGATGCCGTATAATTCGGTCGAAGAGATAGTGCCGTTATTATTATAGGCGCCGTTGGGTCTGGCCGCGACACCGGAAGTGGCCCCCGTGGCCGGAGCCCCCAAGTCGGTTATATGGATATTTTGCACCCGGATCAACTTGTCAATTTGGACCAGTCGCGATGCGGGAAGCGCGGCGGCGGTGGCGTTAGGGGCGAAGATTGGCGATCCATCGATCGAAGCCGTCAGCCCGATAACGATGCGTCCCATCCCCGAATACGGGAAGACATTGGTGGGCGCGGGAGCGTCGGCTGCCTCCTCGTAGAAACCGACCCAGACATAAGTGTTATGAGCCATCGCATAAGTCCGGGCCCGTTGCAGCGTGATGGAAACCGTGTAGGAAGCATTCGTCACATTATCGGCATCCTTGACAGTCGTGAAGGCAGGAACGGCAATCGCGGTGATCAGGGACATAATGGCAAGCACGCATAACAACTCGACCAGCGAGAATCCCGCGTTACGCCGATTCGGTCCAACACACATTGTATTCGGTCCAGCACACATGGTATTTACTTGGGATTTAATTACACCATGGCTCCATCGGCACGACTGCAACTGATCACGCTCCGCCACGAGAGACGACACACTGGAAATGACCACTCTATTTGCCATAGTTATCCCTAATCTCAATGAAGTTACCTTAAAAATTCCTAAATTGCAAAAGCAGCGAAACCGAGCCTTTTTCGGAGCTAAGGAACCCAGCTATTGCTATACTAATAGCACAGCTTTAATGTAAGTGCTATGTAAAAATGCAAAAAATTTGAAATATTCTCTTCATCCGCCTTCTCTGGGCCAAATAGGAACCAGGGCCCCCTCCGCAGACCAGTCTGATTCCCTCCCTGATTGAACGACACTTCTTCCTCTCATATTTCTGCCGCCAGACTCTCAGGATGGTACGAGACCGATCAGCCTCCGCGACGATCGTTACTTGTGAATTCCTCCCTTCGACAAGCCGACAGCCATACCTCGTGAGCTTTATTTCAAATTTCGTTTCACGCAATAGCTGTTTCTTTGCTATACTGCCACCGACCGACACTTAATCCATTTATGGCAGTACCCTTCATGGCAGGCGTGGCAGCTAAACTTTCCGGCATTACGGGGGAAGATCAGCAGCGCATGCAGGAAGCGGGTCTGAAATGGCTGAGATCCGGGATTGGCGAACTCGACCAGAAGCAATTCTTCCAGGGCGAAAAGCAGCCGGAGGACTTCCATCTTCTCAGGGAAAAAATTGCGGAATTGCGCAAGAACGGTTTTCAAATCATGGGTATAACCCCGGGTCCCAGGGACATGATCGCTGAGGCGGGTGAGCCAGGCTCGCCGGAATATTTCAATAACTACCGGCGTCTCTGCGCTTTCCTTGGGCGTGAGTTCAAAGGCCTGATCGACCACTGGCAGGTGGCCAACGAAGTCGATATCTGGATTTTCCGCGGCACGCTGACCCTCGAACAATCGGCCGAGTTCCTGAAAGCGGGCCTGCGCGGCCTGAAGGATGCCGGCAAGGAACTCAAAGTCGGCGTCAACGTCACGCTGTTTCCCTCCAAGCCGGGAGAAGTCGACGGCAACACCGATCAGCACGAAGGCGTTTTTATTGCGAAAAGCATTTATCAAGACCCGAGCCTCGAAGTCGATTATGCGGGCTTCGACAGCTACCCCGGAACGTGGCGTGAAGGCGGCGCCGAAAGCTGGCATGCCTATTTGGATGCCTTCCATGCGCTGGTCAAAAAACCGATCATCATCCAGGAATTTGGCTACGCTTCAGCGGGCGAGATGATGACGGATGCCGAGGCTCGCAGTCGAGCTTATCCCTGCGAGTTAAAAAAATGGAGGTTTGCCTGGAAAGGCGCGCACACGCCGCAGGTCCAGGCCGACTTTATTGCCGAATCCTATCGGATTTTCGCGGAGAAGCCGTTTGTGATCGGAGCCACCTACTATTGCTGGAAAGACCACGCGACCTGTTGGCAATGCGGAAGCAGCGAATGCCCCGCCGAAACGGCCTGGGGCCTGATCGATCGCGGCAATAATCTCAAGCCGTCTTACCACAGCCTCAAGTCAAGCTTGGCCGCTTATTTCAATGGGGGCGGGACCGCAACTCAAAGCAGGTAGAAGAAGACATCCATGAATGCCCTTCCCACCGAAAGCGAACTTCGCCGCCAACGCTTCGACTTCAACCCCTGGTTCTTCCCCGGTGAAAGCACGGCTGAGGAAATGGACGCCCAAGCCCAATACCAGGCCCTTCTCCGCCGGCTCTATGGCGTCAACGTCGGGCCCAACTGCTTCCTTTCCCCCGCCGCCTCCATCACCGGCTCGCCCGGCGACGCCCTTCAGATGGGCCGCGACGGCTTCGTCGCCGCCGGCGCCTACATCACCGGTTCCGTCGTACTCGGCGACAACTGCACGATCAATCCCTACGCCACCATTCGCGCGAAATTTCGATGCGGCCATGGTGTCCGCATTGGCTCCTACTCCTGCATCGTCGGCTTCAATCACGGCTTTGACCGCGTCGATATTCCCATTTACGAACAGCCCCACACCTCCAAAGGCATCGTCCTCGGCGACGATATCTGGGTCGGCGCGCAGGTCACCATCGTCGATGGCGTCACCGTCGGCAGCCATGCCATCCTCGCCGGCGGCGCAGTCGTTACCCGTGATGTGCCCGACTACGCCATCGTCGGCGGCAACCCCGCCAAAATCATCCGCATGAGAAATCGGACCTCCGTCCTTCAGGTATAATCCTTCCATGTCAACCATCGCCGTTCCAGCCTCCGCCACCGACGCTCTCGCCGGCCAGTTGCGCGCTTTTGACCAAACCGCACGCCGGGAAATCCCCGTTCTCCTCCGGCATTATCAAGCCGCCACGGATTCGGGCGGCGTCTGCTACGTCGACCAGCCCGGCCAGCCCCGCCGCGTCCGTCCCTGGTGCGATGCCGTTGAAATCGGCCTCGCCTTTGGTGTTGTGCCCGACGCTCTTTCCATTCCCGAATGGATCAGCGCTCTGCGAGGCTTTCAGGATCCCGTCACCGGCCTTGTTCCCGAACACATCCCTGACGACCGCCGCCTTAATCCTCCACCCGCCCCCCAGCCGCCGTTGGAGGATCGCTACTGCACCATGATCGTCAATTATGCCCTCGAAGGTCTCGGTTCCTCCCTCGCCCATCCCGTCGCCAACGCCGAAAACGTCGGCCCCGAGCTTCTCGTCCAGACCCTCGAGTCGCTCGACTGGGTCAACAATGGTTGGGGCGCGGGTCACTGGATCGATTGCTACGCTTCCTGTCTCTACCCCAATAAAAAATATTTCGGCCTTGGTCGGCAGATCGACCCCCTCTTCACCTGGCTCGATAGCCATGCCGACCCTCAAACGGGCCTCTGGGGCCAGTGGCGCAAGGAGGACCGCTGGCTCCATCCCGTCAACGGCTTTTACCGCCTCACCCGCGGCACCTACGCCCAGTTTGGACGCCCGCTCCCCCATCCCGAAAAAGCCATCGACACCCTTCTTCTTCACGCTGCCGACCCCGAATTTTTCGCCGGGCGCCGCGGCCACGCCTGCAACGTCCTTGACGTCGTTCATCCCCTTTGGCTCTCACTTCGACAGACCGCCCACCGTCGCGATGAAGCGCAAAAGTGGATCCTCGACCGTCTCCCCGAAGTCCTCGCCCGCTGGCAGCCCGGGCGCGGCATGGCCTTCGACCCCTGCGCCGCCGGCGCCCAAGGCCAACCCGGCCTGCAAGGCACCGAAATGTGGCTCAGCATCATCTACCTCATGGCCGTCGTCACCGGCTTGGCGGATCATCTCTCCTACCATCCCGTCGGCGTTCACCGCCTCCTACCCGCCCTCCCCTAATTTTTCATGGCTAGGCCTACCAACGAATCCTTATGAATTCAACCATCGACCCGCCTGCGATTCACGCGGCGTTTCTCTCCAGCGTGGACCACTCTGCCCTCGGCAAAATTTTTGACGCCCCGGCGCGCGAACGCATCGCGCGCACCGCTCAATTCTTGCCGGTCATCCTAACCCCGGATAATTTCGCGCAGCATCGGAAGGAAGCTGCGCAAATGGAAGTCCTCTTTGCCACCTGGGGCATCCCCTCCGAGCTTTTGACTCCCGCTCAATTTCCATCCCTACGAGTCGTTTTCTACGCGGCCGGGACGATCAAAAGCTTTGGCCGTCCCCTCCTCGAGCGGGGGATTCAAATCGTCACCGCCAAGACGGCCAATGCCGTTTGCGTGGCCCAGTTTTGCCTTGGGCAGATCATTCTCGCCGGCAAAGGCTACTTCCGGAACACGCGGCTATGCCGGCAACCGGCAACGGCCGTTCACGGCGCCTCTTTCCTTGGGGCCGGGCTTTATCGGGAAAAGATCGCCTTGCTCGGCATGGGCGCCATCGCCCGCGAACTGGTCTTGCTGCTGCGGCCTTTCCAGTTGCAGGTGCTGGCGGTCGATCCCTATCTCACTCCGGCCGAGGCCGAAAAACTAGGCGTCAAAATCGTCACGATGAAGGAAGCCTTCGCGGAGGCCTACATCATAAGCAATCATCTCCCCAATCTTCCCGAACTCAAGGGTGTGCTGGATCGTCCGCTTTTTGCCTCCATGCGCCGCGACGCGACATTCCTCAATACCGGCCGGGGCGCCCAGGTGAATGAGGCCGACCTGATCGAAGTCTTCCGGTCACGCCCGGATCTCACCGCCCTGCTTGACGTGACCGAGCCGGAGCCTCCCCTGCCCGGCAGCCCGCTCTACGAGTTGCCCCATGTTCAACTCAGCTCGCATCTGGCGGGCGCATTCAATGACGACCTCCACCGCCTGGGCGATTGCGTCATCGAGGAATTTGAGCGTTACGCCGCAGGGCAGCCGCTTCTTTATTCCGAAAGATTGGAGACCTTCGATCGCATGGCCTGAGTAAAATGGGACAACAAAAAATGTCTTCTGTAAGTTAGGAAAAAACTGGAGCCGCCCTGGGAAAACGCAAGATCTCGTTCCGGAGGAATGACCGAGAGTGGCCCGGAGATTTATCGCCGGGTCGAGAGGTGAAAAGGACGGCGTCCCGACAGGGCGCTTGCTGGTGGGCTCTTGGTTTATGATTAAACGTAGGTGCCAAGTGCTTGATGAATTCCTTCCACTGCCGTACCACCCTCGCCGACGGCGGCGCCACAACGCTTGACGGAACCGGATCGGACGTCACCCGCGGCGAAAATACCGGGACGACTTGTTTCCAAGGGCCCCGGAGCACGGCTAAAGCCTTTCCAAGCGGGTGAATCCGCGACCGCCGGTCCTGTCTTAACGAAATCCTTTTCATCCCGCTCGATTTCAGGCGGCAGCCAATTTGTGCACGGCTTGGCCCCGATCATGGAGAAAACTGCGGACGCCTTGACGACGCGTTGCTCGCCGGTTTTCACATTTTCCAACTCAACCGCCTCCAGATATTCTCCACCGGTCATCTTGCGAATTTCGGTGTTGCGAAGAATCTCAATGTTTTCCTGCGTCTCCACACGCCGCGAAAGATAGCTCGACATGCTTTTGGAAAGATTCTCGCCCCGGATCACCAGCAAGACTTTCTGTGCGCTCTCGGACAAGAACATCGCAGCCTGGCCCGCGGAATTGCCGCCGCCGGCGACAATCACGGTCGAGCCGCGACAAAGCCGGGCCTCCATGGCCGTGGCTGCGTAATAAACGCCCAAACCCTCAAAGGCCTCGCGTCCCTCCGCGTCGATGCGATTGTATTCCGCCCCGGTGGCGATCAGCACACACTTCGCCCGTAGCGTTGCCGGGCAACCTTCGATATGCAGTTCCGCTCCATACGCGCCCTCCGTAAACTCAAGTGACAGCACCTGGGAGGGCGTCGAAAATTTCGCGCCGAAGCGGAAGGCCTGGAGTTGCGCCCGGTTGGTCAGGTCACCGCCACTAATGCCGGTGGGAAAACCGAAGAAGTTTTCAATCAGTGAAGATGACCCCGCCTGGCCTCCGGGCGCGTAGCTTTCCAGCACCACGGTTTTCAGTCCTTCGGAAGCGGCGTAGACCGCGGCAGCCAGCCCAGCCGGACCCGCACCGACGATGGCGAGATCACACAGAATTTCAGTCTCTCCCTGATCCGCCAGAGGGCGCAGCAAGCCCGCCACTTGCGCCACCTCTCGAAGAGACGGCCTGCGTAACGGGAAGCCCTTGCCATCGATCAGGACAGGTAAATCCCGCCCGTTAATCTTCAAACGTTGGCACAGTCCACGCCCCTCTTCGCTTTCAAACTCAACCAACCGATGCGGGATATGGTTCTTGTCCAGAAAATCATCGAGTTGATGTCCGTCGCGCGATCCTCCCAAGGCAACAATCCGAAATCCCGAGAATTCACGATCCCGCAGCAACCTCTCGCGCCGCATGATGAAAGCGCGTACAATCGGCTCGCCCAGCCCCTGCAGTTCAACCAGGGCCTTTCTCAACTCCGCAGCCCCCACGATGAGAATCTCGGACGCTTCCGCCTTTCCGCGTGCGCTCGCCAGTGCGGAGGTTCCCGTGAGCATGGCGACGTCACCGACAAAATCGCGCGGCCCGGGCGTGGCCAAAATCTGCTCGTGACCGTCACGGGTTTCAAAGACCTCCAACTCGCCGCTCAAGATTACCGTCATGCCGAAAT
>Ga0207014_1146_pt2 | contig 14586 bp, 15 predicted proteins | sample Alteio_BWMinCont_56_FD_153495 | JGI IMG/M metagenome (GOLD analysis project Ga0207014, IMG submission 153495) | Enriched cells from forest soil in Barre Woods Harvard Forest LTER site, Petersham, Massachusetts, United States -... | ecosystem: Environmental > Terrestrial > Soil > Temperate forest >...
GAAGAAGAAAGACGACTCTGTTATGTCGGCATCACCCGTACTCAAAAAAATGATCATAGCAGCCGGGAAATCAGTTTTTCTTCAAGAAAAAGTAGTTTTTCAAGCAGCACCTCCGTTCCCCAGCTTGTAAATCGATCTGCTGACCATCCATTGCAATCATTTACCGCTCATGATGCGGATGCCAGCCTTCCTTTGACTGCGGCAGAAAAGAAACTGCTTAAGGCTCAAGAATTAGAGCAAGAAAAAGAGTTTCTCAATTATCAAGAAAAATTTAAAGCCCTGAGAACATATTTCATTAGTTTTATTGATAAAAATAAAACGAATTCCAAGGGTAGCAAAATGGCCAACAAAATTCTTAAAGAGATGACTGTCTTAGAAACTCAATATCTGACCGATATTTCTAAGAAGCATAATAGGAAAGTCGAGCTAGATTTTGCATTAATTGGCGCACAGATGAATGTTAAGCGGCATCCTTTAAAGCTTTTTTGGGATAAATTAAGACGGTTTGTGGGTATGCCTACAAGCACGAGCAGCACGGTTGAGCTTAAAAAAGGCTTAGAAAAAGTGTTGAATAAATTATTAGCCAAAGAACGTTTAGTACAAAAGGATATTAAGACTCCTAAGAAGCGCTAATATACTTGAAGCACTTCTCATTGCGAACTGGGCTATCCCCACGAAAGTTTGGGGATTCATCAGGGTTTGTTCTTATTGTCATCCCGAGTTTACGAGGGATCTCTTTAATGACTATGACCTAGGAGATCCGTAGCAAAGCTCAGGATGACAAAAAAACTGCTCAGGATGACAAGATGCCGTAGCACCTCCATAGGCACTCATGACCAAAAATTTTAGTTAAAACGCTATATAAGATTCAGGTTATTTATTTAAAAGGCCACGAATAGCGGCTAAATGGCTTTTTGCCCGGCTTTGCTCTTCTTCTGGGGTGGTTTTATTAGGAAAGCCATCCCATAATAAATCATCCGAGGTAATTTCTTCCAGAAAACGGCTGGGAGTCGTGCTTAAGTTTTCACTATGACGGCGTCTTTCTTGGCTTAAAGACAAAGTTAAGGTTTTTTGAGCACGGGTGATGCCGACATAACAGAGTCGTCTTTCTTCTTCAATGTTGCCTTCATCGACGCTGGTTTCATGTGGTAAAATTCCTTCCTCAAAACCAATAATAAAAACATGAGGGAATTCTAAACCTTTAGAGGTATGCAAAGTCATCAGTTGTACTGCATTTTCCTGATCTTGATCTTGTTGCCTATCTAGCATATCCATCAACATAATTTTATTTAAAGCTTCAGATAAGCTTAAATTCTCACCTTCTTCTTTTAGCATGCGCGCCAGCCACTCTAGCAGGGACTCTAAATTTTCTATTCTTTTTTCGCCGGCTTTGGGGTTGGCACTTTCATCCATTAAATAAGTATAGTAGTCGATGGCTTTTACCATATCGCGGATCACCCCCATGGTGTCACCCCGCTTGGCATTGTCGGCAACCAAATTTAACCAGTGACATAATTCTCGTAATTTTTCCAGAGGCTTACCATTTAAAGTGACTTCAAGACCCATTTCAAAACTGGCTGCAAATAAGCTGAGTTCTCGTGATTTTGCATAGCAGCCTAGTTTTTCTAAACTGCTGGGACCAATTTCACGCTTGGGTGTATTGACGATGCGTAGAAAAGCACAGTCGTCGTCAGGATTAACTAATACTTTTAAGTAAGCAAGGATATCTTTTACTTCAGTTTTAGAGAAAAAAGAGGTACCGCCACTTAAGCGATAGGGGATTTGATGCTCTCGCAAGGTTTTTTCAAGTACACGGGCTTGGTGATTGCTGCGATAAAAAATGGCATAGTCTTGAAATTCTGTTCGGTTTTGAAATTTATGGCTTAAGAGTTGGGCGGTAACACGTTCAGCCTCGTGCTCTTCATTGCGCGCCCATAAGATGCGCACTTGTTCACCCGGCCCCAAAGCACTCCAAAGTTTCTTTTCAAAAAGTACGCTATTGTTTGCAATAAGTTTATTGGCGGTACGCAAAATTATTCCGGTAGACCGATAATTTTGCTCAAGCTTGATCACTTGTAACTGCGGATAATCCTTTTGTAATTCTCGTAAATTCTCAGGTCGAGCACCTCGCCAAGCATAAACCGATTGTTGATCATCACCCACCACCGTAAAAGCCGCGCGAACGCCCACCAAATGACGAATTAAGGCGTATTGAGTCGCGTTGGTATCTTGATATTCATCAATTAAAAGATAACGGATAAGGTTTTGCCATTTTTCTTGTAGGCCAGAATTTTCTTCTAAGATCTTTAAAGGTAAATAGATTAAATCATCAAAATCGACAGCATTATAAGCTTGCAAATGCTTTTGGTAATAGGGATATAAGCGGGCGGCTGTGGCCTCAAAAGCATCTTTGCAATGGTTAATTGCTTCACTGGGCGCAAGCCCCATGCCCTTCCATCTAGAGATGCATTGCATGTAGCCTGCAATTTGAGCATCCGCAGCCTCGGTTTGCTGGATAGCCAATTCTTTAATGAGGCCTAAAGCATCGGTGGGATCAAAAATGGAAAAATGACTTTTTAGGTTTACATGATTACTTTCTTTGCGTAAAAATTGCAGCCCCCAGTGATGAAAAGTAGAAATCTTTAAACCACGGGCTTCTTTGCCTTTTAAAGAAAGGCTGACTCGTTCTTTCATCTCTCTGGCGGCTTTGTTGGTAAAAGTGACCGCTGTAATGTGGTTTGGCTTCAAGCCACATTCTTGAATTAAATAATGAATTTTTTGGGTAATGACTCGTGTTTTTCCTGAGCCGGCACCGGCAAGAACCAATAAGGGCCCATCCAAATAGCGGACAGCTGTTTCTTGAGCTTCATTCAACATACTATATACCTAGACTATTTTAATAAGGCTTAATCTACCGTTGGTAGATATCTGTTTTTAAGTTCAACGTATTTCTCGGCGCTGTACTTTAAAAAAGCACGCTCTTCATCTTTTAAGGGCCGAATTTTTTTTACAGGGCTGCCCATCCAAAGAAATCCCGTTTCTAAGCGTTTTCCAGGGGGGACTAAACTGCCCGCACCGACTATCACTTCGGTCTCAACTATGGCCCCATCTAAAATGATGGATCCCATACCAATTAAACATAAATTTTCAAGTGTGCAGCCATGGAGCACCGCTTGATGGCCAACTGTGACATCTTCGCCAATTACTAGTGGAAAACCCCCAGGCTGGTATGGACCATCATGGGTGACATGTAAAATGCAACCATCTTGAATATTGCTGCGGGCACCAATTTGAATATGATGAATGTCGCCTCGAATTGAAGCACCGGGCCACACGGATACGTCTGCCCCTAAAGTGACCCGCCCTATGACCGTAGCCTGAGTATGGATATATACACCCTCGCCAAGTTTGGGCTGAAATTCTTCAAAAGCCATAAGCATAGGGGAACTCCTAAATTAAGGAGCTCCCACTATACGGGTTGTTTTGGGATTTCGATATTAAATTTTAATATCGATGTGAGGAACTTCAGCCTGACTTAGGCCTTCTGGATTGGCAGGCTTAGGCAGATCTCTCATCAGCTGAATGCTGGGTGCCTTGGTGATTTCTTCGGACACGGCTTTTTGGATGCGATGTTCTTCTTTCCCTGTGCTTTGGGCATTACTGACTTTTTTCTCAGCTATTTTTGGATTTTGGACTGATTTTTCAATGGGCGTATGGGCCCCATGTTGAAGAGCAGCTTGGTTATGTACAACACTTGGTTCAATAGGTGTAATTTCCATTTTTCTTCCTTTAGTTAAGTAACCATTATTGATTATCCTATTTAGAGGTAGAACAAGGCTTAAAGTTCCAGGCTTTGATTGAAAAATAAAATGAGAGGCTAATAACCTAATTTTAAGCATTTTTATTTTGTGAAAAGTCAGGCTTAATGAAAACCGGCATCAGGCAGGTGAGTTCCCCAAATGGGAGAGAGTTCTAAGAGTGCACGTCGATAAACTTCGCGCTTAAAAGAAATGACATAACGAAGCGGGTACCAATAGTTGGTCCATTGCCAACCATCGAATTCTGGTTTATTAGTGCAGGTTAAAACTATTTTATCGTCAGTACTTTGCAATTGTAGCAGATACCACAATTGTTTTTGGCCAACGCACAGTGGTTGGGAATCGCGACGGACGGGTTTGGGAAGGCGATAGCGCAACCAATCGCGGGTCCGGCCTAAAATACGAACATCTTTTCTTTGTAAGCCTGTTTCTTCCTGTAATTCACGAAATAAGCCGTCTTCAGGATTTTCTCTTACTTGCAGTCCACCCTGGGGGAATTGCCAAGCATCCTGACCAATGCGCTTTGCCCAGAATACTAGGCCTTCCGTATTGATAAGAATAATTCCTACATTGGCTCTAAAGCCATTAGCGTCAATCACTTTTGATATCCATTTTGTCTGGTTATTTTGTCTTTACAATGTACCACGCTTGATCTCATCTTGAAAATGTCACCCTAGGGCGCTGTTACCAACAAATGCCTGGCAGCTGTGTTCCCGCCGTTGTGCCGCCCAGCTTATTGTTAGTTTGATCCAGAGTCATAACGACACAACTGGTGTCTGAGGTCTGGGAGCCAACAGCAGTAGCTGTCAGGGTATAGGTAGTGGCTGTTTCAGCAGGACTAGAAGAAATAGAAATATTATAAAAACCTTGGTCCGAACAAACGGTTGCTGTGCCGCTGCCCACCGTACAGGTGGATGGACAACTTGGGTAGGCTGTACCGCCGGTATTGGGATTACTACAGGCAAGCGTGGTTGGGTAAGCCCCTGTTAGTGCTCGCTGTTGTTCAAAGTAAGCTTGCTGTTTGACCAGTGCCAGCTGGGCATCAACCCGTCTGGATTGGGCTAGATAAGTGGTATAAGCGGGGACCCCTAAGGTTGTTAGGATGGCTAAAATGGCCACAACAACCATTAACTCAATTAAAGACACCCCGTGATTTTTTTTCATGATCCCGACCTTAAAAAAAACTTTTCTTCTTTAGTATATACCATGAGCTTAGGGTAATTTTTTGCAGGCGAGCCCGGCTTCTTTTTGGAAGCGTGCCCTGTGAGTACGACCTCCTTTGTAGTTTATGATTAGGAAGTCAGCCTGGGATGAAGCATAGCGAGGTGGGCAATAAAGGAAACGGCCATTGGGGTAAAACTCGCCACTGCCCGCTTCAAAGCGTAGCCCGCCTTTAAAAAGTGTCGACGAGTTTAAAAAATAGACCTGGCCATAATGGGCGCCAGTAAACACATGCCTAATTTGGATTGAGGAATAAGGAGTTTTGGTTTGCAGTTTGCCCTGGATGATCAGAAATCCATCAGACCATTGGCCACTACAGGGCTCGTCCGTTTTCCCTTTGCAGAGGCTAAAAACTTTTTTTTCAGTCATCGCTAAGGTTTGGCCATAGCGAATAGCCGAGGCAAGGCGGTTAAAAACCAAATCACGCTCATGACGAATAATAACAACTTGCCAATGATGAAATGCGAAGCCACCAAACACAGCTAGGGCAACAGCAATAAGGCAACCTATAATGGATAGGCCTTGTTGGTTTCGATAATAGGGCATTTTTAAATACTCCAACATTATTCTAACTGTAATTTTTTTAAGCGGTAGCGCAAAGTCCTTAAGGAGATTTTTAATAAGTCGGCGGTCTGGGGTTTGCTCCATTGGCACTTTTGCAGGGCTTCACTGAGTATATTTTTTTCAACCGTTTCTAAATAGATTTCTAAATTATCGCTATGCCATTGAAATTCAGGTTGTTCACCCAAGTGAGTGCTGGGCTGTTTGCTTTGGGTGAGACGTAAATCTATTGGAGTAATAGTGTTATTTTCACATAAAATTAGAGCTCTTTCTAAAATGTTTTCTAGCTCACGCACATTTCCTGGAAAGCTGTACTGATTTAAGGCTTGCACGCTTTCAGGCTGCAGTGTGGGGCATTTTAGGCCAGACGTGCTGGCTAAATTTTGCAGAATATGATGAGCTAATAATGAAATATCTTCTTGCCGATCTTTTAGGCTGGGGACATTAATTTCAATGACATCGATTCGGTAGAATAAATCTTCACGGAATAATTTTTCACTGACTAGCACTTTTAAATCTTTATGGGTAGCACTTAAAATTCGCACATCAACGATCGATTCTTTGGTTTCCCCTATGGGGCGAAAAGCTTTTTCTTGAATGATGCGCAGTAGTTTGACTTGCATGTCGATGGGTAATTCCGCCACTTCGTCTAAGAAGAGCGTGCCTTGATGAGCGGCTTGGAATAAACCGATTTTATCGTGTACGGCCCCCGTAAAACTGCCTTTTTTATGGCCAAAAAATTCGCTTTCCATTAGATCTCGTGGAATAGCTCCACAATTAACAGCGATAAAGGGCATTTTAGCTCGAGGGCCAGTACTGTGAATAAGGCGTGCTACCCGCTCTTTGCCAGAGCCTGAGGGACCAGCAATATGAATGGGTGCTTGGCTTTTCGATAATTTTTGAATGGTGAGGCGAAGCTCTTGCATCACTAAGGAGTGGCCCATTAATTGCTCTTCTTTTACGCCCGAATTTTGGCTTTCAAAGGGGGATAATTTTAGGGCTGATTGTATCAACTGTCGTAAAATTTGGAGGTCCAGAGGTTTGGCTAAAAAATCGAAAGCCCCATTTTTTAAAGCTTGGATGGCAAGCTCAATACTGCCATAAGCACTGATAACGGCAACAGGGGTATTATTCGAATGAGCCTGAACTTGTCTTAAGACTTCTAAGCCATCACCATCGGGTAGGCGCATATCGGTTAAGCAAAAATTAAAATGATGTTGACTTAAAAGAAGTTTTGCTTCGGCTAGACTGTTGGCAGCCATTGATCGAATATCCATGCGTTTTAGAGTCATGATCAGCAATTCTTGCAGATCAGGCTCATCATCCACTATAAGAGCTAAAGGCCTGTTCATTTTCGTTTATCCTGAATAAAGAAATGGGAAGTTTTAAACGAAAGCAACTTTCTTGCTTCACTGTGGGCTGATAACTTAAATAGCCACCATTGGCTTCTGCTAAACCTTTGGCAATAAATAAACCTAAGCCTGTCCCTCTTGGCTCACTGCTGCAAAAAGGCTCAAAAAGATGGTTTAAAATAAGATCAGTCACGCCTAGGCCTGAATCGATAATATCAAGATAGATATGATTGCCTTCAGGCAAATAAGCTTTAATTAATAAAGCGGGTTTCTCGGTGTTTTTAAGGCTATAGCGTAGGCCATTGTCACAGAGAATAACTAAAATCTGATGTAGCTGTTCCGGATCAAAAGCAACCTGCAAAGTATGAGGGAATATTTCAATATGAATGTCAGGCGATTTTATGCCGGCCATGATTAAATTTTCAGAAAATTTCTTTAGCCAAGGTTCTAGAAGAAAATACTGGGGTTTTGATATTTTCTCCCTTGATAAAGATAAAACATTTTCAATGACCGTGTTGGTTCGGCTGGCGTTTTCTTGGATGATTTGTACCAGCCTCAGGTTTTCTGGTGAGGAATTATCGCCATCTTCTAAGAGTTGCGAAGCATGACGTATGGCACTAAGAGGGTTGCGTATTTCATGGGCGATACTGGCGGTGAGCCTGCCCAAGGAGGCAAGTTTCATATGGTGAGCTTCGCGTATTTGTCGCGATGCCTCTTCTACCCAGATCAGCATGCCGAAAGGCGTTGAATCTTCTAAGGCTGTAAAGCGAGCAATGCATTTTTGGCCTTGAGTTTGTATGGGAAAGGGAGTGCCCGGTAAAGATTGGCTATGCCATGTCTTTAATGCGTCTTCTAATGATGGACAGATAGTTGAGATTTGCTGACCGCGAGCATCCTTGGGGACTTGTAAAAGTTGTCCTGCCACTTTGTTAAAAATTTGAATGGCAAATTTTTTATCTAAGACTAAGATCCCGGCTGGCAAATGTTGAATAATATGAGAATTAAGTTTTTCCCAGTTCTCTAGTTCATACTTTTGCTGGTGGGCTAATGCTTCACTATGGCCTAAGCGTTTAGACAAAAGATTGGTGGCATAAGAGGTGGTAAATAGGGCTATACCTAAAATGCCACTTTGAGTAAAGGCTTGGCTGGCTAAATTTTGGCTTGTAAGGGAGGGATACAAAATAGAATAAGTTTGTTCACCCAAGATGCAAAGCGTCGCAATGGCGGGATAGGCTAGAGAGAGTCGCCCAGGCATTAAGATGCTGGCGGTGATCATCACCAAGAGTAACAAACAGCCAAAACCACTTTGGAAGCCACCCCCTTCATGGACTAAAAAGGTGATGACAAAAATATCAATAAAAGTTTGTAAGACAACTTGATTTTCGTAGCGAGGGAAACGGAACTTGGCTGATGCGAGGAAAACTAGGCTTGAAATCAAGTAGAGTTTGCAGATCGAGACGAACTGTGGGGTATTGGCGTACAATAGCTGGCTGCCAAAAGTATACAAGGCCCATAAAGCCAGGTTTAAACTTAGGCGATAGACGTTAAAAAACTGTAGCAGACGCCAACTTGATGCTCGAACTGTCCAGTCTAGGGATTGTCTCATATTGCCGTCCTTTGGCATGTTCACACTCTAGCATAATAATGCTATGTTAAGCGACCAGTTTGAGGATGTGGGCAAAGCCTTGATCCGAGTGTAAGCCTCTATAAAGGGGGGAAGATGATAAAAGGAAGTTTGAGGATGGGGCAAAGCCTTTACCGGCTGTAAGCCTCTTAAACAGAAAAGCTGAAAATGGAAGGAATATAGAGATGAATTGGGCACTATTTTTAGTTTGTCTTATTAGTTTGAGTAGTTGCACTCGTTTTTCTGCAAACGAGTATTTAGATAGTCAGCGACAGCAGCTTCTGAAGGAAGGCAAGGCTCGTGGCTATGCAGAAGGTTTTGTGGATGGTTGCGCTACCGCGCGGCATTTGCTGGGTGATAAGCGTTTTAACCTCCAAAAACAAATTAGCCGTTTTGAGGGAGAGCCATCTTACTCTATAGGCTGGGAAAGGGGTGCTGAGCAATGCCGACGCAAGCTTCAGCCTCAAGCCAGAAAGTCCAGACCACGTGATGCCTCGGTGATGGAAAATATTGAGGCTGCAAAAGAAGCTGCCGCTATGGATGCAGAGCGTCGCCAACTTTGGGATGAATTGAAAAAGTAATTTTTAAAGAGTGATAGGCTTAGAAATTATTTTTTTGTCATGGTTTTGCGGTGGGGTGTGCGAGTCAATCACGGCACGATGAATTTTAAGCTGAGATGAAAAATTTTAGGTGCAATATATGCCAATTTACGAATACCAATGCTCATGCTGCGATCATCATCTGGAGGTTCTACAAAAAGTTTCAGAAGATGATCTATCGATCTGTCCTGAGTGTCAGGCCCCAGGCTTTCATAAAATTATTTCACGGGTCGGCTTTCGCTTAAAAGGCGGGGGCTGGTACGAAACTGATTTTAAAACGGGTACCGAGGCTAAAAGAAATTTAGTGGTTAGCGATAGCGAAGCATCAGCCACAGCAGTGGTTGAGCCGGCTTCTGGCACAGCCAATGGGGAAACCAAAGAGGCTAAGACCAAAGAGACTAAAAATAGCGAGACGGCTCAAGTACCAGAGAAAAAATCTGTTCCAACAGCCAAACAAGAGAGTGCTCCGGCACAAGATTAACGCGGGTTTGCGTAAGCAGCTTTTTACGGGAAAAAATCATGACTCACCCTTATCGAAGCCACAACTGTGGTGAATTAACTTTAAAGAACCAAGAGCAAGAAGTTCGGTTGTCTGGCTGGCTGCATCGCAAACGCGATCATGGTCACTTATTGTTTATCGACTTGCGCGATCACTTCGGTATCACTCAATGTGTGATTGAAAATGATAATCCTTGTTTTGCTGATATAGAGAAACTGCGCTTAGAAAGCGTGGTGACCATTACTGGGCCTGTGACCGCTCGCAGTGCTGAAACGGTCAATCAAGTTCTTCCGACAGGCGCAATCGAAGTGCAGATTAAATCGATTACCCTACAATCAGAGGCGCAACCCCTGCCTATGCCTGTGGCAGCGGATAATGAACTGCCTGAAGAGCTGCGTTTGCGTTATCGCTTTTTAGATTTAAGGCGTGAGAAAGTTCATGCCAATATTGTGCTGCGCAGTAAGATTATTGCCAGTCTTAGAAAACGTATGCAAGATCAAGGTTTTCTTGAATTTCAAACTCCTATTTTAACCTCCTCCTCCCCTGAAGGCGCTCGCGATTATATCGTGCCTAGTCGCCATCACCCCGGCACTTTTTATGCTTTGCCTCAAGCCCCTCAACAGTTTAAGCAGCTGTTGATGGTGGCTGGCTTTGATAAATATTTTCAGATAGCTCCCTGTTTCCGAGATGAAGATTCAAGAGCCGATCGTTCTCCTGGTGAGTTTTATCAACTCGATATGGAAATGTCTTTTTGTACTCAAGAAGATGTCTTTAAAGTTTTAGAAACCGTGCTCCATGGTTGCTTTAAAGAGTTTGCACAAAAGTCTCGTGTTTCAGAAGCGCCTTTCGTCCGCATTCCTTATGATACGGCTATGCTGCAATATGGTTGTGATAAGCCTGATTTGCGTAACCCCTTGTTACTCTGTGATGTGACAGAGGCTTTTGTCGACAGTGGTTTTTCCATATTCAGCAAACTGGTCGCCCAAGGTGCGGTGGTTCGAGCTTTAAAGGCGCCTAACGCGGCTAAGGAATCTCGCGGCTTCTTTGATAAATTAAATGAATGGGCCCGCAGTGAAGGAGCCCCTGGTTTGGGGTATATCGCTTTTGCAGAAAATGAAGCCAAAGGCCCAATTGCCAAACATTTGGATGAAGACAGGCTTAATCTGCTTAAATCTTTAACCGGTGCCGAACAAAATGATGTTATTTTTTTGGTCTGTGATAAAAAATCGAAAGCCGAAAAATTTGGCCATTTGGTTCGCAACAAAGTCTGTGATGCCCTCTGCTTGCGTGAAACCGGGGCCTTTCGTTTTTGTTGGGTGGTCGATTACCCCATGTATGAATGGGATGAAAATCTTAAGAAAATTGATTTCAGCCATAACCCCTTTTCTATGCCCCAGGGCGGGCTGGATGCCTTATTCAACCAAGATCCTCTGACCATTAAAGCCTATCAATACGATATCGTTTGTAATGGCATTGAGCTTTGCAGTGGCGCTATCCGAAACCATAAGCCCGATGTCATGTATACCGCCTTTGAAATAGCGGGTTATAGCAGGGAAGAAGTTGAAAAGCGCTTTAGCGCTTTATTGAATGCCTTTAAATATGGTGCCCCCCCTCACGGTGGAGCGGCTCCAGGTATCGATAGAATGGTGATGTTGCTGGCGGATGAACCGAATATTCGTGAGGTTATTGCCTTCCCGCTTAATCAAAATGCTCAAGATTTATTGATGGCAGCACCGAATGAAGTGACGGGTGATAGACTGAAAGAGCTGCATATTAAGCTGGATCTACCTAAGAAGCGTGAACCAAGTACATAATTGAGAGCTAGAACTGAACACTGAGGAGAACTCGATGGCAGGCCATAGCAAATGGGCCAATATAAAATTTCGAAAATCAGCTCAAGATGCCAAACGTGGCAAACTTTTTACTAAGCTGATTCGAGAAATTACCACCGCTTCCCGACATGGGGGTGAAGATCCTGGTGCTAATCCGCGTTTGCGCACGGCTATCGATAAAGCCTTGAGTGCTAATATGACGCGAGATACGATTGATCGCGCCATTAAAAGAGGCACGGGTGGCCTAGACGAAGAACGAATGGAAATCATTTGTTATGAAGGCTACGGCCCTGGTGGAGCGGCCATTATGGTCGATTGCTTAACCGATAATCGCAATCGCACGGTTTCAGAAGTGAGGCATCTTTTTAATAAATATGGCGGCAATTTAGGCACCGATGGTTCGGTCAGTTATATGTTTAATAACCTGGGCCAGATAGAATTTGAGTCCGGCGCTTCTGAAGATAAGATTATGGAAGTGGCCTTAGAAGCAGGTGCGGAAGATATTATAACGGCTAATGATGCTTCGGTAGAGGTGCGTACCAAGCCCGAGAATTTTCAAGCGGTTAAAGATGCTTTAGTTCAAGCAGGCCTGACACCGATACGTGCTGAAATTGCTCAACTGCCAACAGTGATGGCTGTCCTGGATAAAGAGACCGCAGAAAAGTTTATTAAACTCGTGGATTTGCTGGAAGATTTAGATGATGTGCAAAGTGTTCATTCCAATGCGGAAATCAGTGATGAATTTATATCCGACTGGTCTTAGGAACTGGTGAGTATTTTGGCGAGTGATAGCATTTTTATTTTAGGGATCGATCCGGGATCACAAACGACGGGCTATGGCTTAATTAAAAAGCAGGGCTATAAAACTTTTTATGTGGCCAGTGGCTGTATTCGCATTGGCAAATATCCTTGGCCTGAACGATTAAAACATCTGTTTCTTGCCGTCAATGAAATTATTGCCGAATATAAGCCTGCAATGGCAGCTATAGAACAAGTTTTTGTGGGTAAAAATGTAGCCAGCACCTTAAAGCTGGGTCAGGCAAGGGGGGCTGCATTGGTGGCTATGGCTTGTGCTGATCTGTGTGTTGCAGAATACTCGGCTCGAGCGGTTAAAAAAGCAGTAGTGGGTTATGGCGCAGCGGATAAACAACAGGTACAACAGATGATTAAAGCTCTTTTAAATTTAAATGGCCTGCCTCCCATTGATGCGGCAGATGCTTTAGCCATTGCTTTATGCCATGCGCAAACAGCGGGGCTCCGTTTATGATCGGTCGTTTAAGAGGGCATGTATTAAGCAATAACCCGCCAGATCTATTAATTGAAGTGAGCGGGGTAGGGTATGAGCTGCAAGCCCCTTTATCAACGATTGAACTTTTGCCTGAGCTGGGTGGCCTGGTGACTTTACATACCCATCTTTCGGTGAGAGAAGATGCTCATACTCTCTATGGATTTTTTCATGAAAAAGAACGGCTACTGTTTCGCCAATTAATTAAAGTGTCGGGGGTGGGGCCCAAAATGGCCTTGGGCATTCTTTCCGGTATGGAAGTTAATGCCTTTATTCGAGCGGTTGATCTAGGGGAGAGCGACACCTTGGTGCGCTTACCAGGAGTGGGCAAGAAAACTGCTGAAAGACTGATAATTGAGCTGCGCGGCAAGTTGGCGGAAACAACCAGCCATGCCGATCCTATCGGAATTTTAATGCCAAAAACAGGCCGTCATGTGCAAGATGAAGCTCTACGTGCTTTACTGGCTTTGGGTTATTCAATGGCTGAAGCAAATCGAGCTATGCAACATGCCTCTAAAGATGGGGGCAGTTTAGAGCAAATGCTGAGGTTAGCTTTACAAAATTTAGCCCGCGTTTAATATACCATTCGTCTTTTGGCCTATGGCTTTGTTGAGTATTCATCATGCTATTATTGGGCCTACCAGGCAAACTTGGCCTTAAAGGAGATCAGGTTTTCGAGCAATTTAGGCTGGGTAATATTGGTGGTATTCGCGATTACTGCGAAAGCGATGTTTTAAACACCTATCTGGTTTACTTGCGTTTCCAATTAATTCGAGGACAGTTATCCCAAGAGCAATATGGTTTTGAATGCGAGCTTTTAAACAAAGTGTTGCAGGATAGCGGTAAGCCTCATTTAGAAGAATTTCAAGAAGCCTGGATGGGCTTAAGCAAAACTGCAATCAAGGAGGATTGATCATGGTTAAGGTAAGAGATCCCTATCCTTTAAATATGGATGGCAATGTCGATATTGAGCAGTGGCTAAAACGCTTAAGTTTGCCAACCGCTCATAAACAATTTTCTGCAGAACAGTTATCTTTGGTGGATGCTGCCTGTAAAATAGCATCCCAAAAAAGTAAAAATCTGGTTACCGTTTATGGTGAAAGCTGCATGCAGCAGGGTTTGGCTATGGCTGAAATTTTGCAGCGTTTGCATGTAGATCCTTCAGCTATAGCTGCCGCTATTGTCTATGACACCTTTGAAGCAGGTGCTTTAAGCCTAGTTGAAATTGAAAAGGGACTTAATCTCGATGTCGCGACTTTGGTCAAGGGTGTGGCTCAATTAAGGGCATTACAGAAAAAACAAGAACAGGTTCAAGAACGCAATGCCTTAAGTTTAGATAAATTAAGACGAATGTTGCTGGCTGTGGTTGAAGATCTGCGGGTAGTTTTATTGCGTTTAGCTCAACATACCTGTGATATGCGCAGAGCGGTTAAGCTGGATGACAACACTAAGCGTTATTTGGCCGAAGAAACGCGGGCAATTTATGGTCCTTTGGCTAATCGTTTAGGAATTGGTCATATTAAATGGGAATTAGAAGATTTATCTTTTCGTTTCCTTGAGCCTCTTGCCTATAAAACGATTGCCGGTTTGTTGGATGAAAGAAGAGTCGACCGAGAAATTTATATCCAAGCCATGGTGGTTGAGCTTGAAAAGCGTTTAACAGAAGCGGGTATTGAGGCTAAAGTTTCAGGACGAGTGAAACATATTTTTAGCATTTGGAAAAAAATGCAAACAAAAAAAGTGAGCTATCATGAAATTTATGATGTGCGAGCTTTACGAGTTTTAGTGCCCGAAT
>Ga0207014_1152_pt1 | contig 14228 bp, 18 predicted proteins | sample Alteio_BWMinCont_56_FD_153495 | JGI IMG/M metagenome (GOLD analysis project Ga0207014, IMG submission 153495) | Enriched cells from forest soil in Barre Woods Harvard Forest LTER site, Petersham, Massachusetts, United States -... | ecosystem: Environmental > Terrestrial > Soil > Temperate forest >...
TCACCGTGGAGACCGACACTCCCGCTGTGGAAGCGGCCGTAGCTGAGGTTGCCAGCCCCGCTGGCGATCAGGAAAATCCCGAGTCCAGCAAAGCCGACGAGACCGTCGAAGAGATTCGGTTCTATCTCGCTCATGGCATGCCCGAGCAGGCCGTGGCGGCCCTGGCCAAGCTCCAGACTCTGACCCGCGATCACGCCAAGCTTGCCGACCTTCGCGCCGAAGTAGAAGCCGCTACTCAGGCCGCCGCCGAAGAAGACGCTCAAGTCGCAGCCGAACCGGTGGTTGAAGAACTCACCGCCGACGACATTCCGACCCTCGAAGTCGAGGTCGAAGAAACCCCGGTCGAACAAATCTCGGTTGAAGAAATCGCGGTTGAAGAAGCTCCAGTGGAGGAAGCGCCCGCCGTCGTCGCCGCGCCCCCCGTCGTCAAGCCGAAGCCTCCGGTCGTCGTTGCCAAGGAGATTCCGGTCGTCGCCGAGACTCCGGTCGAGACTGCCCCTGCACCTGTTGCTCAGAAGCCGGCTCCAAAGCCCGCACCGAAGCCTGCTCCTAGGCCCGTTCAAGCTCCCGCGCCCGCTCCTGAGCCCGAGCCTGCACCAGGCGTTCTGAACGAATTCGTTTCCGATCTTGAGACTTCGCTGGGCGACGGCTTCCTGCCCGGCACGGTTAGCAAGCCTGCTGCACCGCCGGCCGCAACCTCGCCCGCCAAGCCCGGACTGGCCCCGGCCGCGCGCACCGAGCCCGTGATCGCCGCCGCTCCAACCGCCCCTGTTCTGGGCGAGTTTGTTGCCGATATCGAAGCATCTCTCGGAGAAGACTTCCTGAAAGCCGCGCCGGTCGCCCAACCGCAGACCGCCGCTCCGGTCGCGAAGGCTGTGCCTGTGCCGCCGGTTCCCGCGCCCGTTGTGGCTCCGAAGGTCATTTCACCGCTGGCTGCGAGCGCTGCCGCTTCGGCCTCAGCCGCGAACCAGCCTTCTGCACCGTCCGCGACTGCGTCCGTAGCCTGGCAGGCGCCCGTGGTAAACGTTCCCAAGCCGCAGCCGCCTGCTCCGGTCACTTCGGCGGCCAAAGCGTCTCCGTTTGGCGACGACGCCGGAGTCGACCTCGCCGAAATGTTTGGCGAACTCAAACACGATCTCGAAGCCGACGTTGCTTCCGCCGACGAGGATCCCGAAACCCACTACAACCTCGGCATCGCTTTCCGCGAAATGGGCCTGCTCGATGAGGCCATCGGAGAATTGCAAAAGGCCTGCCAGTCCTTCGATCACGGACATGCCTTCCCGCAGATTATGCAGACCTACACCTGGCTGGCCCAGTGCTTCCTTGAAAAAGGCGTTCCCCAGGCCGCCGTCCGCTGGTATGACAAGGCGCTCAACGTTGTCGGCATTGACGGCGAGACTCGGGTCGCTCTGCATTACGAACTGGCCTCCGCCTACGAAGCCGCCGGCGACAAGCCTTCCGCCCTGCACCACTTTATGGATGTCTACGGCAGCAACATCGACTATCGCGACGTCGCCGAGCGCATTAAGGCCCTGAAGTCGTAGAATAGCCCGATGGCTTTCGTCCCCAATTTTCCCTGCCCGGGGTCCCATACACACCGCAGTGATTTCCCGGTCGTCTCTTTATCTTTGCGGAGCTGGAGCTGCCCCGAGTGACCGACCCGACCCCCTTTTCCAGCGCTCCCGGCAACGCGCCGGAGCCCACTCCGCGGCAGGCTGAGTCGAGGGCCGCGCTTCTCGGTCCTCCTCTCGGCGCCGAGACCCGCCCCACCCAAAGCCCTCTGCAAATCTGGCTGCATCGCACCTCCGTCTTTCTTTTTGTTCTGATCAGTGCCGTGGCTGGAGTGCTGCTGATCATTCTTCCGTGGACCCCGGAGTGGACCGACAACTACCTGCTGCTCTCGTTTCCCGCCCTCCGCACCGTGGTCTCCAATGGTTTCTTCCGCGGCCTGTGCAGCGGACTGGGCCTGCTCGATATCTGGATCGGTTTCTGGGAGGCGCTCCACTACCACGAGCAACAATAGTGCGGAATGACAATTGCGGAATTCTGAACGTGAGACTCTCAATTTATGACTGACCATCTCGAATCCGCGCCGGTTGCCTACCAGAACGAACCCTTCCTCGACAGCCCGGACGGGCGCATCCTCCGCATCCTGGCCGAATATCAGGAGCCCCTGGCGCGCTTCCGCCGCGAGCAGATTCAGGACACGGTCGTCTTCTTCGGCTCCGCCCGCTTTCAGGGGCAGAAGGATGCCGCGGCCGCCCTCGCCGCGATCAAGAAAGATCAGGCCGGTACTCCGGCCGCGCAGCTCGAAAAAGATTTGAAACGCGCCCAGGCCGCCGTCGACATGGCCCGCTACTACGAAGATGCGCGCCGTCTTGCCCACATGCTGACCAAGTGGTCGATCGAGATTCCCGCCCGCCGCCGCCGTTTCGTCGTCACCACCGGCGGAGGTCCCGGGATCATGGAAGCCGCCAACCTCGGCGCTCACGAAGCTGGAGGAAAGACCATCGGCCTCAACATCCAGCTGCCCTTCGAACAGAGTCCCAACCAGTACATCACTCCGGCACTGAACTTTCAGTTTCACTACTTTTTCATGCGGAAATTCTGGTTCGCTTATCTCGCCAAGGCTCTCGTCATCTTCCCGGGCGGATTTGGCACGATGGATGAACTCTTCGAAATCCTTACACTCGCGCAAACCGACAAGCTGGCCAAAAAAATCCTGGTCGTCATTTACGGCAGCGAATACTGGAACCGCATCCTCAACTTCCAGGCTTTCGTCGACGCCGGCACTATTTCTTCGCAAGATCTCGACCAGTTCAAAATCGTCGACAGCCCCGAAGACGCCTTCGACTTCCTGCGCGACGGCCTGACGACACACCACCTGGGCGGCACTCCGAAGAAAGAAGGCGAAGTCCTTCCAGAGATAGCCAAGACCCGGCCGTGAGTAAGCCGTGCTTCTCTACTACATCACCGACCGTACCGCGTTCCCCGGAGACGAACTCGCCCGCCGACGCCGACTCCTGGAAAAAATCCGCGAGGCCGTCCACGCCGGCGTCGACTACATCCAGCTCCGCGAAAAAGATCTCTCCACCCGCAACCTGGAATCCCTCGCCCGGGAAGCCGTCAGCGAGATACTGCCCACTGCCCACCGCCCACTGCCCACTGCTCTCCTAATCAACTCCCGCACAGACGTAGCCCTTGCGGTCCAAGCCAAAGGCGTCCACCTCCGCTCCCACGACGTCTCCCCTCAAGAATTAAGAGCAATCTGGACAACATGTGGCGCGGGCGCCCCCGCCCGCGCAAACCCGCCACAAGATCCCCTGATCGCAGTGTCCTGTCACTCCCCAGCAGAAGTAGCCCAAGCCGCCGCCAACAAAGCAACCTTCGCCGTCTTCTCCCCCATCTTCGATAAGAACGGCGCACACCCCGCTGGCCTCGAAGCACTTCGTCAAGCATGCGAAACAAAAATCCCTGTGCTCGCATTAGGCGGAGTCACTCTCGCCAACGCCCACTCCTGTCTCGCCGCCGGAGCCGCCGGCATCGCCGCCATCCGCCTCTTCCAGGAAAACGACATAGCCGCAGTGGTCCGCCGCCTTCGCTCAGATTCCTGAAGATTCCGGCGCTGGTAAACTCTACCCTTGTAAGCAACACGCGGCAACCACCATGACGCTCGCTCCGGCCCACTCCGAAACTCGTCCCCTCGCGCTGGAACCCACCTTGGTGCAGATCCCCGCAGCCTGGTTCCTGATGGGCTCCAACTCTGGCCAGGACTGCGAACGCCCCGTCCACCGCGTTTGGGTCGATGCCTTCCTCCTGGCTGCCACGCAAGTCACCAACGCCGAATACGCGCGCTTTCTCAGCGCGACCGGCGCAGCGCAGCCGCCGTTCTGGGACGATCCAAACTTCAACCATCCCCAACAACCCGTGACCGGAGTTTCCTGGCACGAAGCCGCCCGGTACTGCGAGTGGCTGAGTTCGCAGACGGCCCGCCCCTACCGCTTGCCCACAGAAGCCGAGTGGGAGCACGCCGCCCGCAGCGGCCTCGAGCAAAAGCAATTCCCCTGGGGCGACGCTCCGCCGCAGTCTCTCCCCGACTATGCGACGCGCTGGCAGACCGGCCCCGAGCCCGTTGCCCGCTACGCCCCCAACGCCTTCGGCCTCTATGATATTTGTGACAACGTCCACGAATGGTGCAGCGACTGGTACGACCCGAACTACTACGCCGCTTCGCCCGAGCGCAACCCGCGCGGCCCGGAACAAAGTTCCGTGAAGCCCGCCCGCAAGTCCTCCCGCGGCGGATCCTGGCGTCACCACATCAAAGTAGCCCGCTGCTCCGCCCGCTCCAGCATCCCCCCGGAATTCCAGTACGCCGACTACGGCTTTCGCGTAGCGTGCAACTTGTAGCGCCGGCGTCCCGCCGGCTGTCGCGAGAGCCTGCCCTGAGCTTGTCGAAGGGGCGTCTCGCCCTCGTACTCCATGCGACCCGCGCACCCCCTATAATTTGTCATTCCGAAACCGGGCGAAGCCCGGTGAGGAACCTGCTGTTCGCCGACATCATCGATGAATGCCGGGGAGAACCCTCATGTTCCGCACTAATCTTCTGAAGAACAAGCGCATCCTCATCACCGGCGGCGGCACCGGCCTCGGCAAAGGCATGGCCCACCGCTTCCTCGAACTTGGAGCCACCGTCCACATCTGCGGCCGCCGCGAAGAAGTCTTAGAGCAAACCGCCGCTGAACTCTCCCAAAAAACGCAAGGCACAATCCACGCCATCCCCTGCGACGTCCGCAGTCTCGAAGCCGTCGAAGCCATGATCGATTCGATCTGGCGAGAAGCGCCCCTCGACATCCTCGTCAACAACGCCGCCGGAAATTTCATCGCCCGCACCGAAGAACTTTCTCCCGGCGCGTGGAATTCCGTCATCGGCATCGTCCTGATGGGCACACTCAACTGCACCCTGGCCTGCGGACGCCGCTGGCTCGCAACCAAGCATCCCGGCACCGTCCTCAGCATCTCCGCCACCTACGCGCCCGTAGGCTCCGCCTATGTCGTTCCCTCCGCCGTCTCCAAAGCCGGAGTCGAAGCCCTCACCCGAAGCCTCGCCGTTGAATGGGGCAACCGCGGCATCCGCATGAACGCGATCGCGCCCGGCCCGATTCCCACGCAAGGCGCGTTCTCCAGATTGCTGCCGCGCCCCGATCTCGAAACGCTCGCCCTCGACCGCAGCCCGCTCCACCGTTTCGGCACGGTCGAGGAACTGGCAAACCTCGCTGCTTTTCTGGTGAGCGACGGATCCGCCTACATCAACGGCGAAGTCATCCGCATGGACGGCGGCGAATTCCTGCAAGGCGCCGGCGAATTCAGTAATCTCGGAAGGGTTCTAACAGAAGAGGATTGGCTAGCGATCAAACCGAAGAAATCAGGCCCAGCCTCGAAGAATCTGTAGACCCCCGAGCAGACAAAATCTCCCCCGTGCGCCCCCGTGTCCTCAGTGGTTAAGTTCTTGGGGTGGCCCTACCGCTGATCCTTCGACGGCATCACAATGGCCTTGAGCAAGAGGTTGACCAGGCTCAGCACAATCGCCCCGATAAACGCCGCGAGAAATCCGCGTACCTGAAACCCCGGCACCACCGCCGACGCCAGCTTCAACATGACCGCGTTGATCACGAACCAGAACAGTCCCAAGGTCAACAGCGTCAAAGGAAAGGTAATCACTTTCAGCACGAACCCGAGCGTCGCGTTGATGAACCCAATCGCCAGCGCCGCAATCAGCGCCGCCACCACCCCATTCACATGGATCCCCGGCACAACCTGAGCCACAATCCACACCGCAACTGCACTCAGAACCCAGTTCAAAAGCAATCGCATCCCGACCTCCTCAATGTCAGACTCACTATAGGCCCAAGATTAGATCGTTGTCATTCCGAGCGCCGCCGGAGACGGGAGCCCCGTTCGACGGTGTTGTTCTAATCAAAATTGGTGGAGGATTTTGATTGTTGTCTCCCCCAGTCCACGCCTAACTGAAGACACGGGCCTGCGGCCGGGGTGGGGCGTCTTCGATGGAACGATCAATGTACAATTGGGCCACTTCGTCCACTGCGGGAGGTTCCTGTATGCCCCAGCGAATACTAGTCGGCGTGATGTTTTGTGCCCTTCTCCCAGCCGCTTTTGCGCAGGCACGCTCCAACGCGATTCGTGTACGCGAAGACGTCATGCGCGCGCAACGGGAGAAGCGAGTCGATCCCGTATATCCTCAGGCAGCCGTGAAAGCCGGCATTCACGGCTTGGTCGAACTTCAAGTCCGAATTAGTCAGACGGGTGAAGTTCAACGTGTCGAGCTCGTCAGCGGGGATCCTGTTCTTACTCCTTCAGCCATAGACGCCGTCAAGCGTTGGCACTACAAGCCTTATTTACTCAACAGCACGCCAATAATTGTCTATACCAAAGTCACGCTGAACTACAAACTCTCTGCGGAAGAAGGTGTCGTTCTCGACGCCCCTGTCCGCACGACCCCAGCCAATCAGAATTGATCGCTTCCTATGCAATTCATCCTCACCGAAATCGAAACCCGCGTCCTCGGCTCCCTGATCGAAAAAGACATCACCACGCCCGATTACTACCCGCTCTCCCTCAATGCCTTGGTCAACGCCTGCAATCAAAAAAACAATCGCGACCCCGTGATGACGTTAGACGAGGCTGCCGTCCGCGACGCCCTAGCCTCGTTGCAAGAGAAGCGCATGGCCGGCCCAGCGAGCGGCGCCGACAGCCGCGTCACCAAGTTCGAGCACCGCCTGCAGGAAGTCTTCAACTTCGACCGCCGCGAAATCGCCATTGTCTGTGTGCTCCTCCTCCGCGGCCCGCAAACTCCCGGCGAACTCCGCAGCCGCACCGACCGCATGTACCACTTTGAAGCCCTCGACGACATCGTCTCCACCCTCGACCGCCTCGCCCAGCGCGAACCGCCCCTGGCCGCAATCCTCCCGCGCCAACCAGGCACCAAGGAATCCCGCTACACGCACTTGTTCTCCGGCGAACCTCCCGCCGCCGACATCTCTGAACCAACAAATGTGGGGCGGACACTCTTGTCCGCCAGCGCTGGCAGCAACTCGACCGCCGATCGTCTAACCACGCTGGAAGAAGAAGTATCCCGCCTCCGGCAGCAACTCTCCGAAGTCCAGCAGCAACTCGCCGCCTTCCGCAAGCAATTCGAATAATTGGGTGAACGCTTGGAACATTCCATCCCTGCCGAACGTACAATACTTCAGAGAGAGAAGGAGGTCTCCGCCATGTTCATGTTCCTGCTCTGGTGCATCCTCTTCGTCGTGTGCTGGCCTCTGGCCGTTCTTGCCCTGATCGCTTATCCCTTCATCTGGCTGATCCTGCTTCCATTCCGCATCGTCGGCGTCGCCGTCAAAGGCGTCCTGGAAGTCATCTTCCTGGCCATCACGCTCCCCTTCCGCCTGCTGGCCGCCCCATTCCGCATTTGAGCAGGTGGAAGAGCGGCCCTTTAGGGCCGCGTAAGGCGATCTGGAATGACCAGGGGCTTTAGCCCCGGCGGCGGCCTGAAGGCTCTTCCCTAGCGTGCCCTCCTGATGTAGCCTCGGAACAATAGCTTTAGGAGGGTCCTATGCATCGTCGCGAATTCCTCGTTCGCACCGCCACCGCCGCCGGAGCGGTCTGGCTCTCATCGAAATCCATCCTCACCGCCCTCGCGAACACGACCCTTCCCGCGAAATTCTCCGCCTCCGACACGGTCACCCTCGGCAACACCGGCATCAAGACCAGCCGCCTCGCCATGGGCACCGGCACCGTCGGCTCCGGAGGCCACTCCCACCAAACCGCACTCGGCGTCAAAGGCCTCTCCGATCTCCTGCTAAACGGATACGACCACGGCCTCCGCTTCTTCGACGCCGCCGACTCCTACGGAAGCCATCCTCATGTCGCCGAAGCGCTCAAGCATGTGCAGCGCGACAAAGTCACGGTCCTCACAAAATCCTGGGCGCGCGATGCCGCCACCATGCGCACCGATCTCGACCGCTTCCGTCGCGAACTCGGCACCGAGTACCTCGATATCTGCCTGATGCACTGCGTCACCGAAGCCGACTGGACCGACCGCTACAAAGGCGCCATGGACGTGCTCTCCGAAGCGAAGCAGAAGGGAATCATCCGCACCCACGGCTGCTCCTGCCACACCATCGAAGCCCTGCGCGCCGCCGCGAAATCGTCATGGGTCGAAATCGATCTCGCCCGCATCAACCCCATCGGCGCAATCATGGACGCCGATCCCGCAACGGTCGTAGGTGTCCTGAAAGAAATGAAAACAGCAGGGAAGGCAGTAGTAGGAATGAAAATTCTAGGCCAAGGCGCGCTCCGCACCCGCCAGGACGAAGCCATCAAGTTCGCCCTCTCCAACGGCGTCCTCGACGCCTTCACCATCGGCGCCGAAAGCAAACAAGAACAAGAAGACCTGATCCGCCGCATCGCGGCAGCGTAGGTTCATGTGGGGCGGACACTCCTGTCCGCCGCCTTTGACTTTGATTGCCCTTTGCTACCACGAATTCAAGCGGCTGCCTAGCTCTCCATCACCTTCAACCCCGGGCTCACAATCAACCGCGCCTCAGTCGCCCGCTGCACATCCTCCGCCGTCAACCCCGGCGCAATCTCCTCGAGCACCAGCCCGTCACGAGTCACGCGAATGTACGCCATCTCCGTCGCAATCGTATCGACGACGTTAACCCCAGTTAACGGTAGCGTACACTTCTTTAAAATCTTCGGCGCTCCTTCGCGCGTCGTATGTTCCATCGCCACCACAACGCGCCGCGCACTCGCCACCAGATCCATCGCTCCGCCCATCCCCTTCACCATCTTTCCTGGGATCATCCAATTCGCGAGGCTCCCCGACTCGTCCACTTCCATCGCGCCCAGCACGCTCAAATCAATATGCCCGCCGCGAATCATGGCGAACGAATCCGCGCTAGAAAAATAAGAAGTCCCCGGCATCTCGCTCACCGTTTCTTTTCCAGCGTTGATCAGATCCGGATCCTCAGCCCCCTCCACCGGATAAGGCCCAATTCCCAACATCCCATTCTCCGACTGCAGCGTGACTTCGATACCCGCCGGCACATGATTCGCAATCAGCGTAGGCATCCCAATCCCCAGGTTCACATAGAACCCATCGCGCAACTCCCGCGCAATCCGCTTCACAATCCGCTCCCGCTTGTCGACATCTTTGCCCGGCTTATTCATACGCGTTCTCACTGGCCACTAGCCACTGACTACTGGCCACTGACTTTCCTCACCGTCCTCCGCTCAATCCTCCGCTCGTACACTTCCCCCTGAAAAATCCTCTTCACATAAATTGAAGGCGTATGAATCGAGTCCCCATCCAACTCGCCAACTTCCACGAGATGCTCGACCTCGGCAATCGTGACGCGAGCCGCCGTCGCCATCATGGGATTGAAATTCCGGGCGGTTTTTCGATACACCAAATTTCCTTCGCGGTCGCCCTTCCACGCCTTCACGAACGCAAAGTCCGCCGTCAGCCCACGCTCCATCACGTAAGTGCGCCCGTCAAACTCGCGCGTCTCCTTGCCCTCAGCCACCATCGTCCCCACGCCAGTCGGCGTATAAAACGCCGGGATCCCCGCGCCCCCCGCCCGAATCCGCTCGGAGAATGTCCCCTGCGGCACGAGATCGAGTTTAATCGTTCCTGTCAAAACCATCTCCTCCAGCAGTTTGTTCTCGCCGACGTAAGTCCCAACGTGATGCACGATCTGCCCCGCCGCCAGCAGCAACCCATTTCCCACGCCGTCAATCCCAACGTTGTTGCTGATGGTCCGCAAATTCCTCGTCCCCTTTTGCACCAGCGCGCGAATCAGATTCTCCGGCATCCCACACAACCCAAACCCGCCGATCATGATGCTCGCGCCGTCAAACACGTCGCCGATCGCCTCATCCGCACTGGCCACAACTTTATTCATAATTCTCTCAAGCCCGGTCTTTCACAAACACTCTAGCGTACTCGCAGTCCCTCATCCTCAGCCAGCTTCGCCTGGTGCGCGTCAAAAGTCCAAAATCGTTCAGCACGCAGCAGGAGTGCACTCGCGACATGCAGGATGTCCAGCGTCCTCACGCCCGTCGCCGCGGTTTGCCGAAAGGCGATTCGCTGCGCCAGTTCATGCACGGTAACCGGCATTGCCACCATCGAGAAGAATCCGCTTTGAATGTGCTTCTGCATTTCAGCTCGCGCCGCCCGAATCTCCACCGACGAAGCCTCTTTGCGGAACACGCGCAACTCCAGCGCGTTGGCCAGTTCCAACTCGGTGAGCGGCGTCAACATCATCGCGGGATTGGACCGGCGGACTTGTCGGATGGCCGAAGCGGAATGCGCGTCCAAACAGTACAGCGAAACCAGAAAACTGGTGTCGGCATATACCTTCAATACTCGCCCCGCTGCAGCGCGACCAGCGCGGCTCCACTGACTCTCATCTTTTTCTTGCCGTAAATGGCCTTCAACATGGCGCCGAAATCAGGAACCTTGCAGACCGCCGGACGCTCCGGCACCAGCCTCGCGATTACCCGTTTGCGCTTGGTTATGGCAATCGCTTCTCCGTCCCGCAGATGGGCCTCGATCTGCGGAAACCGGTAGCGCAGGTCGCGGACGCTCATGGTTTTCATGTGATACATTATAGCATCACATGTCAATCATCGTTTCTTCGCCGGTATCTTCCGCAACTGATGGGCCTGCTCAAACTCCTCCGCCAGTTGCCGCGTCGCCAGATTCTCCCGGATGTGCGCCAGCCGCTGCTCCACCTTCCACAACGCCTTTTCCAGATTCGTCTTGTTGCTAATGGCAATGTCGCGCCACATCGAATACGGACTCGCCGAAATCCGAGTCATCTCCTGCAACGCCCGCCCACCCGCAGGCAGCAACGGAGCCTCTTCTCCAAACTCTTCCACCAGCGCCGCCGCCAGGGCCGTCGAAATCATCTGCGGCACATGACTGATCCACGCGCACAGCCGGTCATGCTCCTCCGCCGGCACCACCGCAATCCGGGCCCCGATGGCGTCAATCCATCCCGCGAACTCCGCGAATAACCCCTCATTCAAGTTTTGCCCCGGCAAGTTCTGCCCCGGCAGCGGAGACAGAAACCACACCGCCTTCTGAAACAAATCCGAATCGGCATAATCCACCCCACTCATTTCTTTCCCCGCCATCGGATGCCCCGCCAGAAACCGCTTCCCCGCGCTCTTCCCAAACACCTTCACCGCGCGATCCACGACTGCGGCCTTCGTGCTCCCCACATCGGTGAGCAGCGCCTTAGCTGGAAGCACTGGCCCGATGCGTTCGATCAAATCCATAATCGCCAGCACCGGAGTCGCCAGCACCACCACCTGGCTCCCATGCACCGCATCTCCAGGATTCACGGTCCCGTCATCGATCGCGCCGCGCATCCGCGCGCGTTCCAGCGTACCCTGGTGATCGCACCCGACAATCCGCCCGGCAAATTTCTTCTTCCGGAGCGCAAGCCCCAGCGACCCTCCAATCAGCCCTGTCCCAATAATCGTGATTTGCCGAATCGCCATAAAAGAAATTGAGTAATTGTGTAATTTGGTAATTGGGTAATTTGAAAAAAGCAACCCGCCAACGGCAGCACAGATTTTCAATTACACAATGACCAAATTACTCAATTACCCAATGCTTCTCCCCACCGCCGGAGCAATCATCCGCAACTCATCCATCAACTTCGAGAACTGCTCCGGAAACAGCGACTGCGCCCCATCCGACCAAGCCTGGTTCGGATCGCAGTGAACTTCAATCAACAGCGCATCCGCTCCCGCCGCCACCGAAGCCCGCGCCATCGGCGCAACCTTATCCCGCCGCCCCGTCCCGTGCGACGGATCCGCAGTCATCGGCAAGTGCGACAGTTTGTGAATGATCGGAATCGCCGAAATATCCATCGTATTCCGCGTATAAGTCTCGAACGTCCGTATCCCGCGCTCGCACAGAATCACGTCGTAATTCCCACCCGCCATAATGTATTCCGCCGACAGCAGCAACTCCTCAAACGTCGCGGCAATCCCGCGCTTCAGCAATACCGGCTTGCGCACCTTCGCCAGTTCGCGCAACAAATTAAAATTCTGCATGTTGCGCGCGCCCACCTGCAGAATGTCCACATACGGAAGCATCATCGGAATCTGCGAAATCTCCATGACTTCGCTGATCACCAGCAGTTTGAATTTCTCCCCCGCCTCCCGCAGCAACTTCAGCGCGTCCTCCCCGTGTCCCTGAAACGAATAAGGAGAACTCCTCGGCTTGAACGCCCCACCCCGCAGCACTTTCGCTCCAGCCTTCGCCACAGCCTCAGCAGTAGAAAAAATCTGCTCGCGAGTCTCCACCGAGCACGGCCCCGCCATCACGATAATTTCATTTCCACCAATATCAATCCCGTTCGCCAGCTTGACGATCGTCCCCTCCGGCCGAAAGCTCCGCCCCGCCAATTTGTACGGCGAACTGATTCGATGGACTTCCTGCACCCCCGGCAGCAGTTCCAGGATCCGGATATCGAAATCAATTCCCGACCCGACCGCCCCCAGCACAGTCATCCGCGCCCCCGTCGAGCGGTGCACTTCAAACCCCATCTTCACCAGGTGCTCAATCACCTGCTGAATCAGCCCCTCATCCGCGCCTTCCTGCATCGCCACAATCATGGGAAACCAGCTCCTAGCTGTTAGCTCTTAGCTCTTAGCTTTGAAATTCTCAGAAGTCCGCAAGAAAGTCTTGTCATTCCGAGCGAAGGCGAGGAACCTGTTTTTCCTCTCCATCGCCGCTGCTCTCTTCGCTCTTGATCACAATCTCTTCCTTCTGCACATTCCGCATCACATCAATAATGCGCTCATAAATCCGCACCAGATCCCGCCCCGCCAGCGGCCCCCGATTCGCAGCCTGCACATTCTCAAACACCACCCGCTCCCGGTCCGGCTCATAAATCGGCATCGCGGTATCGCGCTTGAGCTTCCCAATCGCCACCGCAGCCCGCGCCCGCTCGCTGATCAGCTCCACCAGCTTCCGGTCCAGCTCATCAATTTTCTTTCGCCAATCCTCAATGTCCATAAGAACCTTGCTGGGGTGCCCCACTCTTTCGCGTTCTCTGCAAAAGGGTGGGGATTTTGACTTCCGCACAAAACCTATCCACCCGGTCACGCCGCAGGCGGGATTTTTCTGAAACATCAAACGCAAACCAACCGTCACCGCGCCGCAACTGAAAGCTGACAGCTGAAAGCTGAAAGCTTCCTCACAAACTCCCCCACAGACGCCGCCTCACGCCCGCGATTCCGCTCGACGGTCTCCACAATCGCGCTGCCCACAACAACCGCGTCGGCAAACTCGCCCACTTCCGCAAATTGTTCCGCGGTCGAAATCCCAAATCCCAACGCGACCGGCAACTTGGTCACTCGCCGCAACCGCTTCACCAGCTTCCGCGCATCGTTTGCGAGTTCCTGCCGCGCTCCCGTCACTCCCGTCCGCGACACCGCATACACAAATCCCCGCGATGCCTCCGCAATCCGCTTCAACCGCTCATCAGGACTGGTCGGCGCCGCCAGAAACACCGGAGCCAGATCATACTCCCGCATCGCCCGCAAATATTCCCCCGCCTCTTCCACCGGCAGGTCAGTCACGAGCACGCCGTCCACTCCAGCAGCCCGCGCCACCTTGCAAAACTTCTCCATCCCCATTCGCAATATGGGATTGAGATACGAAAACACAATCAGCCCCGTGGACTGCGCATGCTCCCGCACCTCCGCCGCCAGCGTCAACACCTGTGCCAGCGAAGTCCCATGCTTCAACGCCCGCTCGCTGGCCCGCTGAATCACCGGCCCATCCGCCACCGGATCGCTGAACGGCACTCCCAGCTCAATCACATCCGCCCCCGCCTCAATCGCCGCGAGCACAATCTCCCGCGTAGTCGCGAGATCGGGATCCCCGCACGTGACGTACGCCACCATCGCCGGCTTCTTGTGAAACGCTAAAGGCATCGTCGAATCAATCCCCTCGGAATTCCCTCAGTGGACCTCTGTGTCCTCTGTGGTTAAAGGTCTTGACGTTCAATCCAGCTTCAGGTTCTCCCGCATAATCCCAATATCCTTATCCCCGCGCCCCGAAACATTCACAATCACGATCTCAGATTTCTTCATGCGAGGCGCACGCTTCACCACCTCGGCCA
>Ga0207014_1158_pt1 | contig 13915 bp, 14 predicted proteins | sample Alteio_BWMinCont_56_FD_153495 | JGI IMG/M metagenome (GOLD analysis project Ga0207014, IMG submission 153495) | Enriched cells from forest soil in Barre Woods Harvard Forest LTER site, Petersham, Massachusetts, United States -... | ecosystem: Environmental > Terrestrial > Soil > Temperate forest >...
TGAAGCCGGTGCAGCGGCGGATTTTGTGGTCGTTGCACGAAAAGGACGACGGGCGGTTCATCAAGGTGGCGACGATTGCCGGTCATTGCGCTCAATATCATCCGCACGGGGACGTATCCATCGGGGACGCGCTGGTGGTGATGACGAACAAGCGTTATCTCATCGAGGGGCAGGGGAACTTCGGCAACATTTTCACGGGGGATCCCGCCGCCGCGCCGCGATACATCGAGTGCCGGCTGACGGAGCTGGCGCGCACGGAACTGTTCAACGACGAGATCACGGAATTTGTTCCGAGCTATGACGGGCGCAACAAGGAGCCGGTGGCGTTGCCGGCCAAGCTGCCGGTGCTGCTGATGCTGGGGACGGAAGGCATCGCGGTGGGGATGGCGTGCAAGATTTTGCCGCACAATTTCCCGGAATTGATTGAGGCGCAGATTGCGATTTTGAAGAAGCAGAATTTCAAGCTGCTGCCGGATTTTGCGACGGGCGGATTGATGGACGCGCGGGAATACGCGGACGGGAAGGGGAGCATCAAGGTTCGCGCGAAAATCTGGACGAAGGACGAAACGACGGTGGTGATCAAGCAGATCCCGCCCACGACGACGACGGATTCGCTAATAGGTTCGATTGAAGACGCGGTGCGGAAGGGCAAGTTGAAGGTGCGGAGCGTGAACGATTTCACGTCGGAAGACGTGGAGATAGAAATCAAGACGCCGGCGGGCGTGAGCGCGGAGCAGTTGGTGGACGCGTTGTATGCGTTCACGGATTGCGAGACGACGATTGCTAGCCGGATCATTGTCATCAAGAACAACCGGCCGGTGGAGATGACGGTGAGCGAGGTGTTGCGCGAGAATACGGCGCAATTGGTGGAGACCCTGAAGCGGGAGCTGGAATTGCGGCAGAAGAAACTCGAGGAGGAACTGCATGCGAAGACGCTGGTGCGCATATTCATCGAGAACCGGATTTACAAAAAGATTGAGCAGTGCAAGACGAACGAGGCGGTGGTGAAGGCGGTGCATGACGGGTTCAAGCCGTTCAGAAGGCAGATGTATCGCGACCTGTCGGACGCGGATGTGGAGATGCTGCTGGGCGTGCGCATCCGGCGGATTTCGCTGTTTGACATCAACAAACACCGCGAGGAGATGGACAAGGTGAAGGCGGACCTGGCGGAGACGCAGAAGCATTTGAAGTCGCTGACGAAATATGTCATCGGGCGGCTGGAGGCGTTGCTGGAGAAGTACGGGCCGATTTATCCGCGGTTGACGAAGTCGAGCCGCTACGACGAGGTTGAGGCGAAGGAAGTGGCGTTCAAGTCGTTCAAGGTGGCGTATGACCGTGAATCGGGTTACGTGGGACACAAGGTTTCGGGCGAGGAGTTTCGCGTGGACTGCACGAAGTTCGACAAGCTGATCATGGTGTTCAAGGACGGCCATTACAAGGTGATGGAGCTGCAGGAGAAATTGTTCGTGGGGCCGGATTTGTTTTATTGCGGGCTGCCGGAGCGGGAGCGTGTGTTCACGCTGGCGTACACGAACCGGGAGGCGACGTATCTGAAGCGGTTCACGTTCGGCGGCACGATCATGAACAAGGATTATTTTTGCATCCCGGAGAAATCGCGCATCCTGCTTTTTGAGCCGGACACGCCGCCCGAGTTGTATATTCGTTACAAACCCGCGCCGTACCAGAAAATCAACCAGCAGACGTGCAAGCCGAGCGAGTTGACGGTGAAGGGCGTGAAATCGCGCGGGAACCAGATATCGGTGAAAGAGGTGTCATCGGTGACGAGCAAGCCGACGCGGGGCTGGGACGAGAAGGCGCCGGTGAGCAAGCTGCAGTTTGCATGAGCAGACGCGTAGTATGGATATTATCGCCATCAAGGGCGTTAGAACGGAATCGCTTCGCCGGTTCTTGAAGGACTGGTGGCCGGCGCAAGGATTGTTGGAGAAAAAACGTGGGTGGCTCTTCCTGTTTATCACAGGCACCGAATATTTTGGAACGATCAGCCAATATGCCCAGTTGATATCGAAAGAGATGGAAAAGCTGGTGGTACATATTGCTGGAAAGTCAGGGGTTGTTGACGATTTTACGATTTACGACGGCGGCATTGCCTGTCCTGCCTCAAAAGTTGCGGGCAAACATGAGTGTTGGCTCATTGAAAACAGGCTCGCTCCATGGGGTGTGAGCGACGAAGGTCAGGCAAACATCCGCAAGTTGCTTGCTGAATTTAATTCGGACACATCGGAGGCGATCGTTCATCTGGATTTCTCGAACAATAAGTTGACCCGGCTGGCTGGGGCGCTCTTCGCCGCTTGGAAATTACCGATTGTCTGGGCTGCCGACAGCCTTGATAAGGCGCACGACAATGAAGAATACGAAGTTATTTGAACAAACGAACGTGAAATCGCCAAATATGAGGTGGCACGATCCGCGCGTCAGGGGACATCCAAAAGTGCGATGAACCGAAAGCTCGGCCCATATTGGTTGCTGGCCATTTTGACGGGGCTGAACCTGTTCAATTACATGGACCGGGCGGTGCTCAACGCCGTGCGGACCCCGATGGCGAAGGAGTTTGGCATTGGGTACGGGGAATCGGCGAGCGCGTTCACGGCGTTCATGATTGGCTATTTTGTCACGGCGCCGATCTTTGGTTACCTGGGAGACCGGGTGACGAGGAAATGGTTGATTGGCGCGGGGATTTTTGTCTGGAGTTTGGGGACGTTGCTGACGGGATTCGCGGGGAGCTTCACGATGCTGCTGGGGTTCCGCGTGCTGGTGGGCGTGGGCGAGGCGAGTTACGCGACCATCAGCCCGAGTTTGATATCCGACACGTTCGACACGAAAATCCGGAACAACGCGCTCACGATTTTCTACGCGGCGATTCCGGCGGGCTACGCGCTGGGATATGTATTTGGGGGGGCACATGGCAGAGGCGTTTGGCTGGAGGTCGGCGTTCATCTGGGCGGGAGCGCCGGGGCTGGCGCTGGCGTTGATACTATTGCCGTTTGAAGAGCCGCGGCGCGGCGCCGCGGACGGCGCGGGGACAGCCCCACCGGTGAAACCCAACTTGGGCCAATTTCTCGCGCTCTTCGCGAACTGGAACTATCAACTGGTGGTCTGGGGATACGTGGCCGACACCTTTGCGCTGGGGGCGTTTTCGTTCTGGGGCCCGACATTCATGGAGAAGTTCCATGGCATGACCACGGAGAAGGCGGACACTTTTTTCGGCGCGGTGATTGTGGTGGCCGGATTTGGGGGGACGATGATCGGGGGTTTTCTGGGAACAGCCTGGCAGAAACGGACGCGCGCGGGCTACGCGTCGCTGCTGACGGTATCAATTTTCCTGGCGGTGCCGGCATCTTTCATCGCTCTATGGACGGCGAGCGCCGGGATGGCGATGGGTTTTCTGGCGGCGGCGATTTTTCTAATCTTCCTGGGCACGGGCCCGGTGAACACGTTGATACTGGAAACCGTGCCGGTGAATCTGCGCGCCAGCGCGATGGCGCTGTCCATTTTCATGATCCATTTGTTCGGGGACATGTGGTCGCCGGAGGTGGTGGGACGGCTCGCGGACCGTTGGAATAATTTGCGGAAGGCGGTGCTGGTGCTGCCGGGGGCGTTGCTGGTGTGCGCGCTGTTCTGGCTGGTGCTGGCCGTGAAAATGCAGCGGGAGAAACCGGCGGATCACAAATCATGATACACAGCGCGCATGTCCGTTTCGTCGCAGTGTATAATTGCCACCGAACGGGGATAACCAAAGCGTGGCTGGCCGGCGTAACCGGGATTGAAATAAAGCGTCGGGCCGAGCATTTGAATGAACGGCTTGTGCGAGTGGCCGAACACGACGACATCCGGTTTCTCCTTTTCAATTCGATGCTGCACTTTCTCGTCGGGATGGTGAACGTCCACAATGTGATGCAGGAGAAACTTGCGGCTGGCGAGGCGGACGACTTCCGTCTCCTTGAATTGCAAACCCGTGTCCGTGTTGCCGAGGACGGCGGTGACAGGAGCGATGGCTTCCAGTTCCATGATGATCCACGGCAGCCCGATGTCACCGGCGTGCAGAATATGTTCGACCCCCTCAAAAAGCGTGCGGATTTTCGGGTCAAAATGATCGTGGGTGTCCGCGATGACGCCGATTTTCATGAGGAATGGTCCGTGCGAGACCGGACGGTTGGGTGTGCGTCGGCGTGCAAGCGCTTAGGCCTCGGCTTTTTCGGGTTCGGGTTCGGGTTTTTCCGCCGGCTCTTCGGCTTCTTCCTTTTCCTCGGCCGGTTCCAGCGCCTCCATGAGTTTCATCGCGCCGGCAAACAAGCCCGTGAAGAGCCCGCCGCTCGTGAGGGTGTTGCGGAAGAACTCCCAGGTTTGCGCGTAGCCGGCGGTGCCTTTGGTGAGAGCCGTCAGCCAGCCGCCGAGGGTTTTGACGTATTCGGGATTGTTAAACGGGTTGAAGAACCACGAAAAGGTGTTGGTGATAAGGTAGAAAAGAATTGCGCCAAGGATGCCCCCGGCGAGCAGAGACAGGAACCGGGCCTTGGGGCCGAATTTACGGCCGAGCCAGACGATGGCGGCGTAGGCAAGGTAATTTCCGATGAGTTCCGGGCTGAACATCGGGGTGCCGTAATACGTGTGGTGATACCAGTTCAGCGCGGTGTCAGCCACAAGCATGGTTGCGAACGGCAGCCACCAGACGAGGCGTTTGGGGAAGTACACGCCCGCGCAGAACATCAGTGCGTAGGCCGCGCTGAAGTTCCAGGGCATCAACCCCGGCCAGCGCGACAACGCGAACAGCGCCATCAGAATCACCGGCAGCAAAATCTTCGCTTTCACCGTGGTCAGCATACGCAATTGGGAAATAATGACAAGCCGCGTGATTCCGGGTTATGGTTTCCGGCCACGCGCCATGTGATGCAGTGCGACCCGACGCCCAGAATGGAAAAGCTGTTTGAAATCATCCACGAAGACGAGGACCTGCTGGCCATCAACAAGCCTGCGGGCCTGGTTTGCCATCCGACGAAGGGCGACGAACGCTCAAGCTTGGTCGGCCGCGTCCGCCTGCACCTGGGACCGGATGCGTCGTTGCACCTGGTGAACCGCCTTGACCGCGAAACGAGCGGGGTGGTGATGGTCGCGAAAAACGACGCGGCGGCGCGGGAGTTGAGAAAAATTTGGGAGGGCCGGCGGGTGCGGAAGGAGTATTGGGCGATTGTGCACGACCGCGTGGTTGCGGATCGCGGCATCATTGAGGCGCCGCTGGGCCGGGATGAAGCCAGCCTTGTCGCCATCAAAGATTGCGTTCGCGCTGACGGCGCGGCGTCGCGCACGGATTTTGAAGTCGAACGACGGTTCACGCGAGACGGGCGCGACTTCACCTGGCTGAAGCTGCTGCCGCACACGGGGCGAAAGCATCAAATCCGCATTCATATGGCACATGCGGGGCATGCCATTGTGGGCGACAAATTGTATGGCGGTGACGAGGATTTGTATCTGGCGCTGGTGCAGGACCGGCTGACGGAAGAACAGCGGAGGATATTAATTCTGCCGCATCACGCGTTGCACGCGCGGGAGGTGCGGTTTGAATGGCACGGCGACGAGAAGGTTTTTCAGGCCGAGCTGGAGGCGTGGTTCAAGGAGTTCCTCCATTACGGAGGAGAGTAACTGACGAAGGCAACGTTGCGGCTGTCGGGGATTTTTGAGATGTCCGCGCGTCTTGCCTTTTCATTGCCAGTGCGTGTGCTAAGATGGTCCGCGTGCCGGTGGAAATACCAAAAACAATGCGGGCCGTGGTCTATTGCGGCGTGAATGATTTGCGCGTCGAGACGGTGCTGGTGCCGGAGATTGGCGCAGGAGAATTGCTGGTGAAGGTGGCGGCGTGCGGGGTTTGTCCGACCGACATCAAAAAAATCCAGTACGGCACCGTGCCGCCACCGCGGATATTCGGCCATGAAACCGCCGGGACCATTGTGCGCGCGGGCGCGCGGGTGCGGGGTTTTCGCGTGGGTGAACGCGTCGCGCTGCATCATCACGTTCCGTGCCTGCGCTGCTACGATTGCCGGCACGGCGCGTACGCGCATTGCGAACAATGCAAGCGCACGGGCATCACGGCGGGGTTCGAGCCTTCCGGCGGCGGGTATGCGGATTATGTGCGGGTGATGTCCTTCGCGTTACCAGGCATTGTGAAAATTCCCAGGCGGAACAGTTTCATTGAGGGCGCGATGCAGGAGCCGGTCAATACCGTGCTCAAGGCGGTGAAAAAGCTCAGGCTGCTTCGGGGCGATACTGTTTTGGTGGCGGGGCAGGGGCCGATTGGCCTCATCTTCACGCGCCTGCTGGTGTTGTACGGCATGAAGGTCGTGGCGACGGATCTTCTGGAAACGCGGTTGAAGCTGGCGCGGCGTTGGGGCGCAAGGTGGACATTCCGCGCGGACGATCCGGAGCTTGCCGGGAAGGTGCAGCGTTTGACGACGGGCCGCGGGGTGGATGCCGCGGTGCTGGCGGTGCCGGTGGATGCGGCGTTTTTCCAGGCGCAAAAGCTCGTTCGCGGCGAAGGCAAGGTGATGTTGTTCGCTCATACCCGGCGCGGAGTAGAAACGGCGGTGGATTTGTCCGGGATATGCGTTGACGAGAAAGATTTGATCGGCAGCTATTCGGCTGATTTCAAGTTGCAGAAGGAAGTGGCGCGCTGGGTGTTTTCCCGGAAGCTCGATGTCCGGCAACTGGTGACCCATCAATTTCCCCTGGAACAGACCGCGGCGGCGGTGGAATTGGCGCATCATCCGCGGCCGGATTCGCTCAAAATCGTCGTGGTTCACGATATGAGGACGGAATGAGTCGTGCGAATTCGGCGAAAGGATGATTACCCCAGGCTTATTGATTAACGGGCTTTCATATTGGCCAGATTTGGCTGTCTGCGTGCTTTGGGGGTTGTATTGGCCTCACAGTTCGATCTTGTTGGTGAGAAACCGTTCAAAACACTTGACATTAAGCGGTTTGCAAGGTATTTTAGCCATGAAAATGACCGATGTGGATGATTTTGAGCAGTTTTTTGACGTGAATGGCCGGCGGCGGTTGATTTGCGTCGTCGCTTTGCAGGCTCCAAGTGACCTTTTTTTGCCTCCCGTACTTCCGCGGAAGGATCTGGGTGCCAAAATCGTTCAAAAAATGTTCAAAAAATTTGTTGACACTCCACCTCAAATCTGAGAAATTGAGCCTACACACGGAACAACTAAATAAAAACATGAGAACAAAAACACTCCTCCTAAGCGCTGCGGCCCTCGCGGCAGGCGTCGCCACCTCGATGGCGGCAAACGTTTACTCGGTGAACGTAGTCGGCTATGTCAACGTCAACGTGGCAAGCGGCTATAATCTGATTTCAAACCCGCTCGATGTGGACGGCGTTGATAACGTCCTCACGGTCATGCCGGTGGTTGCGGACGGCACAGTATTGCTGCCGTGGCTCACCTCTGGGAGCTTCGATTCGCCCATCCAATACATCGCTGCCGGCAATGGCTGGTATGACACCGGTTTCAATCCTGCGACCAATAACATCCCTCCGGGCTCTTCGTTCTTCATTCAGTCGCCCAGCGCCGGAACCATTACGTTTGTCGGCACCGTGGTTCAAGGGACAAATCATCAGAGCGTAACACCCGGTTACAACTTCCTGGCGAGCGTCCCTCCGATTGCTTCTGATTTGGACACGAACGGTTTCCCCGCCCAGGACGGCATGACCTATACGACCTTTGCTGCTGGCAATTACTCGGCCCCAATTCAGTACATCGCGGCCGGTGCTGGCTGGTATGACACAGGTTTCACGCAGCAGTTTCCGACTCCGGCGGTTGCCCAAGGCTTCGTGGTCTTCAATCCGAATCCCACGACCTATGCTTGGACCAGCACGTTCACCGTTCAATAACTTGACACTGGCATACCCCTAATACTGAAAAAACAATCAAAACCAAAACCTACAACAAAACACAGACAATGAAAAAAATACTAATCACGGCGCTGCTGGCGGCATTAACCGCAGGGAGTTCCTTCGCACAGGGTCAGGTCGGGTTCGGGAACACCGCGTCAAACGCGATCTTCCTCAACAGCGGCAGCACCACGACCAAGATGTTTGGCTCGGCTGGCACATATGACTTCGGTCTTTACATGGGCTCGGCGGGCACTACTTCGCTCTCCGGGATGCAGTTGGTTGCGCTGGCGCTCAGCCCTAACGCCACGACTTCGACCATTTTCAATGCCGGCCTTTTTTCATACACGGGTGGCACTGTCAACAGTCCGGGCAACGTCGCCAATACGCTTAACTTCGCGGCCGGAACCCAGTACGCGTTCTTCGTCGCCGGTTGGGCTGCTTCTGCTGGTAGTTATGACAATGCCGTAACGACCCAGGCCTACAACGGTCTCTCGGCACTTGGGTTCATTACGCCTGTCTCCTCGCCTACTCCAATCCCGAGCGTGTTTGGCACCTCTGCCGGCCAAATTGGTGGTTTTACCCTTGCTGCCGGTCCTGAGCCCGCGACCATCGCCATCGGTGGTTTGGGCGCTGCCGCGCTTCTGTTGTTCCGCCGCCGCAAATAAGGCAACGGCAACCTGAGTTGTTTTTCACGAGCCGCCCGAAAGGGCGGCTTTTTTGTTTCAAAAATCTGCATTCGATCAAAACCATTCAATCAATTTTATGAAAAAAATCACTCTGATGATCCTGTCAACCGCAGCGACCTTTTGCGGCAGCACCCCTATTTTTGGCCAGGCTTATTTTATTTATCAAAACTCGTCGACGAGTGACGTTCTGCTCTTCAATTACGACACCGCAACAAGCACAAAAATGTTTGGCTCGGCCGGGACTTTTGATTTCGGGCTTTATATGGGCTCGGCTGGTTCCACGTCGCTATCACAAATGCAATTGGTGGATCTTGCCATGAGTCCGAATGCGGCAGCTTCGACCTCGTTCGACGCTGGCCTGTTTAATGGAGGGACGGTTTACAGCCCGGGCAACGTTCCCAACACCATAAACTTCCAGGGGGGCACCCAGTATGCGTTTCTGGTTGCAGGCTGGTCGGCGTCGGCTGGTTCGACATATAACCAGGCCCTGGCGGTATCGGGCGATCCGGGCGTATTTTTGGGCATTTCGGACCTGGGTTTCATCACGCCAGCCATTGTGCCTTCGCCGGCTCCGAATCTGTTTGGAACCAGCGCCGGTCAGCTGCTTGGGTTCACGCTGTACGGCACTCCCGAACCTGCAACCATTGCCCTCAGCGGCCTGGGAGCGGCCGCGCTTTTGTTGTTCCGCCGCGGGAAATCACTGAAGATCCGCATGTGAAGAATTCAATTCTGAAAAAGGCTGTTCTCGCCGTTGTGTCAGCCGCGGCCATGGTTGCAAGTTCCTCCGCCACAGGCCAAATCCAGTTCTTCAACCTCCCAGACAGTGCCATTGTGGTCGACGGGAATCCCGCGACCAAGATGTTTGGCTCGGCTGGGACGTATGATTTCGGACTCTACATGGGATCTGCCGGAACTTTATCCATATCCGACATGCAACTGGTGGCATTGGCGACCAGCCCGAACGCTCCCGCCGCGACCTCGTTCAATGCGGGCATTTTCGCATATCTTCCCAATCGCATCGTTACGAGTCCTGGCAACGTCGCAAACACGCTTAACTTCCAGGCGGGCACGCAGTACGCGTTCTACGTCGCCGGCTGGCAGGCTTCCGGTGGTTCGGATTTTTTTACCGCGGATGCCTCTGGCGTCGAGACTGGCCTTTCTTCCCTAGGTTTCATTACTCCGGCCACGGGTACGACGCCCATTCCGAATGTGTTTGGCACCAGCCCTGGTCAGGTCCTTGGGTTTCTGATCGGGACCCCTGAGCCATCGACTCTTGCCCTCGGCGGGCTGGGAGCGGCCGCGCTATTGTTGCTCCGTCGAAGCAAATAACAAAAACAAGGAGATCCTCATATGAACAATTCAAATATGAAAAAGGTTGTTCTCGCCGTTGTGTCAGGCGCGGCCATGATTGCCAGCTCCTTCGCTCAAAGCCGAGTTGGATTCTTCAACAGCTCGGCCAGTGCCATTCTGGTCGACGCTGAGGCCGGGAGCAAGATGTTCGGATCGGCCGGGACGTATGACTTCGGTCTTTACATGGGCTCGGCTGGTTCCACGTCGCTATATCAAATGCAGTTGGTGGCGCTGGCGACCAGCCCGAATGTGGCTGCTTCGACCACGTTCAACGCGGGTCTTTTTGCGTATCCCGGGAGCAGCGTAACAAGCCCGGGCAACGTCGCCAATACGCTTGACTTCGTGGCGGGCACCCAGTACGCGTTCTACGTTGCCGGCTGGCAGGCTTCCGGTGGTTCCGATTTTTTCACCACAGCTGACTCTGGTGCCGGGACTGGCCTTTCTTCCCTGGGTTTCATTACTCCGGTCACGGGTGCCACGCCCATTCCGAATGTGTTTGGCACCGCCGCCGGCCAGATCGGTGGGTTTACCATAGTTGGCTATCCTGCTGAGCCCGCGACCATCGCCATCAGTGGTTTGGGCGCAGCCGCACTTCTGTTGTTCAGTCACCGCAAGAGAGGCGTGGCAATCTGAGTGGTGTCAGACAGGCCGCCGGATGGTGCGGCCATTGTTTGTTTTGCGAAATTGCATCAACCGAAGCGCATTCATCAAAAACTATGAAAAAGCCGCTCCTTCTGGTCCTATCAGTTACGTCAGCCATTACCATCACAACCCGTTCGTTCGGTCAGGGTGAATTGCTTTTTGCAAACACCCGGGCGAGCCAGATACTGCTCATTAATGTCTACACAGGAACCTCCACAAGAATGTTTGGATCGGCGGGGACCTTTGACATCGGTCTCTACATGGGCTCGGCCGGCAGCACCAGCATTTCCGCGATGCAGTTGGTCGCGACTGCGGCCAGCCCCAACGCTACAACTTCGACCATTTTCAACGCGGGCGTTTTTTCATACACCGGTGGAACGGTCAACAGCCCGGGCAACGTCGCCAATACGCTTAACTTCGCGGCCGGAACCCAGTATGCGTTCTTCGTCGCCGGCTGGGCGGCTTACGCTGGTAGCTATGACAATGCCATAGCGACCCAGGCCCCCAACGGCATCTCGACACTTGGGTTCATTACGCCAGTCTCCTCGCCTACTCCAGTTCCGAGCGTGTTTGGCACCTCTGCCGGCCAAATCGATGGGTTTGTGATCTTTGTTCCCGAGCCATCGACTCTCGCTCTCGGCAGTGTGGGCGCGGCCGTGATATTGTTGTTCCGCCGCAGGAAGTAACCGGCGCATTTGGATTACTTCACAGGCCGCCGCATTGGGTGGCCTTTTTCATGCCCGAGATTGCCAGGTGAACCCCTCAAGCAACGATTAGTGGGGTATTTAGTTTGGAGGATGGAGGATGCGAGAAAACAGGACATTTGCGAAATCAGTGGCCAAAAACGCGCATTTTTGGTTCAATCAATCCGAGCAATGATGTCGGGTTCTTCGATTAAATCCAATACCACACGTCAGACATTTCTGATTTGCCTTGGGCTGATTCTGATGACGGTGTCGGTTTACTGGCGGGTTCGCGGTTTCGAGTTTGTAAATTACGATGATGCCATTTACATCCTCAACAATTCCCATGTTCTTTCCGGTTTGACCGGCGGGAATGTGCTTTGGGCATTCAAAAGCGGCTACGCGTCCAACTGGCATCCGCTTACGTGGCTGTCCCACATGCTCGATTATCAGTTTTACGGCCTGAAGGCGGGAGGGCATCACTTCACCAATGTGCTATTTCACACTGCCAATACTCTCCTTCTGTTCGGCCTGTTGCGGCGGATGACCGGCAAGGAATGGAGGAGTGCGGTGGTCGCGGCGCTTTTTGCGTTGCATCCGATGCACGTGGAATCGGTCGCGTGGGTCGCCGAACGCAAGGACGTTTTGAGCGTTTTTTTTGGATTACTGGCCCTGTGGGTGTATGCGCGGTATGCCGAACAGTCCAAGGTCCAAAGTCCAAGGTCCAAAGTCTCTTATGGTTGGTCGCTGTTTTTCTTTCTGCTGGGCCTGCTGTCCAAGCCCATGCTGGTCACGCTGCCGCTGCTGATGTTGCTGCTGGATTATTGGCCGCTGCAAAGGAATTCAAAATTCAAAATTCAAAATTCAAAATTGGAAACGGGAGAAAGGAGCGTTTCGATGGGTTGGTTAATCGTTGAGAAGATCCCGTTCTTTGTGCTGACCATCGCGTCTTCCATCGTGACCTTCATCGCGCAACGGGCCGATGGCGCAGTGGTTTCCGGAGGATTGCTGCCCGTTGGGGAGCGTGCGGCGGGGGCGGTAGTTGCCTATGTGCGCTACCTCGCCAAGCTTCTCTGGCCCGGGGACCTCGTCGTGTTCTATCCGTATTTGAAGCAATTGGAGTGGTGGCAGGTGGCCGGGGCGGGGCTGCTTTTGGCGGGCATTACGGCGGCGGCTTTGGGAGCGGCCGGCCGACGACCTTATTTGATAGTGGGCTGGCTCTGGTTCTTGATTTCACTTGTGCCGGTCATCGGGTTGGTTCAGGTTGGCGGCCAGTCCATGGCCGACCGCTACAGCTATCTTCCGTCGATCGGGTTGTTCATGGGTTTGGTGTGGGGCGCAGCGGATATCACGACCGACTGGGGGCATCGGAGCTTTATTTTGGGCGGCGCGACCGCGGCGCTATTGGCGACGCTTGGCTGGATGAGCTGGATTCAGGTTCAATACTGGCATGACAGTTTTTCTTTATGGACACATTGCCTGGCTGCCGGCTCGGAAAGCGTTGTCGTCCATCGTAATTATGGAATTGCCCTGGATGGTGCAGGCAAAACGAGGGAGGCGATTGAACAGTATGAAGCCGCGCTGCGATTGGACCCTTCCACGCACGTGGTGGATTTGTATTACGGAGAGGCCTTGCTCAAGACGGGCAGGGAACGGGAAGCCACGAATTACTTTGCCTCGGCTTTGGCGGACAATCCGGCTTCAGATCAAGCACATAAAGACATGGGCCTGGCATTGCTGGTTCTGGGTAATGTGGACGGGGCCGTGGCCGAGCTTGCTGAAGCGGTTCGTTTAAATGCAAGCAACGCCGCCGCCCACACGGGCCTGGGCAGCGCCCTCAGCGCGCAAGGGAAATCCGATGAAGCGCTGAAATGCTTTAACGACGCCCTGGAGATTGACCCGAAGTTTGCGGCGGCCTATTGCTCCCGGGGCCAGGAGTATTTGAACCGGGGCTCGATACCGGAGGCCGTGTCCAGCCTGGAGCAAGCGGTTCAAGCGGATCCCAAATATGTGGCCGCCCATATCCTGCTGGGGCAAGTTTACAGTATTCAGCACGAACCGGGCAAAGCCATCCTGGAGTACCGCACAGCGCTGAGCTTAAGACCGGACCTGCCCGAGGTGATGAACAATCTGGCCTGGCTCCTCGCGACCACGACGGATGCGCGATCGCGCGACGGGGGAGAGGCGGTGAAATTGGCGGAAGGCGCCTGCGAGCAAACGTCATGGCAGAAAACCTTCATGATAGGCACCCTGGCGGCCGCGTATGCGGAAGCAGGAGACTTTGACAAGGCAGTACAAACAGCCCAGAAGGCTTGCGACCTGGCCTCGGCGCGCGGCGAAAAGGAGCTCCTTCAGAGAAACCAGGAACTGCTGGCGCAATACAAGAACCACCAGCCATACCATGAAAAGAATTGACCGGTCGCTTCTGATTTGTCTGGGGCTGATCGCGGCCGTGGTGGCGGCCTATTGGCGGGTCGGCAGCTTTGGCTTCTTAAATTACGACGACATATACATTTTTTCGACGAATCCTTACGTCCGCAACGGACTGGCCTGGGACAGCATCGTGTGGGGCGCCACGACCTGTTATTACGAGTACTGGCATCCATTGATGTGGTGGTCGCACATGATGGACTGCCAGTTGTTCG
>Ga0207014_1160_pt1 | contig 13877 bp, 12 predicted proteins | sample Alteio_BWMinCont_56_FD_153495 | JGI IMG/M metagenome (GOLD analysis project Ga0207014, IMG submission 153495) | Enriched cells from forest soil in Barre Woods Harvard Forest LTER site, Petersham, Massachusetts, United States -... | ecosystem: Environmental > Terrestrial > Soil > Temperate forest >...
GATGCAGCGTTGTTTATCCGGACAAAGGATAATACGATCAAGAAATCGGCAACTGCTTTCATCCGGATTTTAAGCGGCGAAGCTGAAAAGAAAACTTACCGGTTGGAGTCTACCGATGGTAAGGTCAATATCGGACGAGATAAAAGTGTGCAAACAGCAGATGGTTTTTTCAGGCTTAACCAAATCGCTTTCCCTGGCGAAATAGATAACGAGATCAATAAATATATCAGCCGGCAGCATGCACATATCGAGTGGAACAATGAGACCGGCAGCTTTATGCTGTATGCTGATGAAGGGGGAGTGCCGCCTGGCAACAAAGTGAAGGTGAGGGCCGGGGCAACCGAAGCCTTAAACAAGCTGATCTCGATCCAAATAGGCCACAGATTAGAGGAAGGCGACCAGGTGATTTTGGGCGAAGGCGCCGCAATTGTTTTTACTTACAAAGAATCAGGACATAAAAAGTGAGCAAAGTTTTTTCGATAACGGAGGGTTTGGAGAATATGGGCGCATTGCGCACCGGTGGGCAGGGCTCTGTTTATAAAGGCCGCAGGATGGGGCCGGTGATCAGCGCTGTAAAATTGCTGCCAACACCAATCCATACCCAGGATAACGACGACAAAAACTTTCGTAATTTTCAAAATGAGGTTGAAAAACTGAAAAAGGTAAACGAGCAGCCTAACCCGAATGTGGTGAAAATACTAAGTTCGGGGCTTACCGAAAGCGGTGGCTTCCCTTATATCGAAATGGAGTTTATCGAAGGCCCTGACCTCGAAGATCTGCTCAAACCGCCTCATGATCCAATCTTTACTATTAAAGAAGTTTTAAAGCTTGCCGACCAGTTAGCCAACGCGCTGGCCCATTGCCACCTGGCAGGCGTAAAGCACGGCGATATAAAAAGTAATAACGTAAAGTACAATATCCACACCGGCAATTATGTGCTGCTTGATTTTGGCCTGGCCATCATGTCGGACGAGCAGCGGCGAACCAGCATGCGCCATGCCGGGGCGATAGAATTTATGGCGCCCGAGCAAAATGCCGGGGTGATGCAATTCCAGACAGATATTTACAGCTACGGCATCATTTTGTATGAACTGTTGGCCGGCCAGGTACCATTTCCTTTGAACAATGGCGGAGAGACATCCCGCAACGCTGTGATGATCGCCCATATGGAAACGCCGGTGCCAGACTTGCTGGAATTGAGGCAAAAAAATATTCCCACTACCTGGCCTGCCGAAAAACGGGAATTGGAAATGCAGGTGCCGCAATGGCTGCTGCAGGTAATCAATACTTGCCTTGAGAAAGATCCGGAGAAACGTTACCACAATGGCATGGCCCTGCAGGAAGCAATGTTTTTAGGCAGTGTGGCGCGCAAAGATTTTGTAGTCGGCACTCAAAGCCTGGAGGTATTAAAGACCCAGAATGCCGCGCTAACTGCACAATTACTGGATTTAAAGGCAAAAGAAACCAGTGATGCATTTTTCATGAAAATACCCAGGCGCCTGGTTGCCGGTATTGTGATCATCCTGGTTGCCATCCTGGCGTTTGGAAGCTATGGGATACTTAAAAAACCCACGATAAAAGTTGTCACAAAAATAGACACGATTGTTAAAATTAAAAAAGTATTGATACCCGATACTGTTGGGCGTGGCTACCGGCTGGCGCAGCAAAAGTTGCTTGATTCTATCGCGGCAGCAGATGGTACAGACCCTGACAAGCCCCACAAGAAAAAGCGTAAGAAGTTTTTGGGCCTTTTTTAAGGCTTACATTTTCATGCAAATAAATTAATTACCGTTTCCGGTTTGGGGAGTTTGCAGCTGCGTGTCTTTCTTATTTACAAACGGTATTTTCTTCCAGAAAGGCTGCTGGCTATCAGGGACAACAATACCTTCGTTCCAGTAGGTAATTGCGGTGATATCGCCTTTGCGGTTCCATGTTTTCCATTCGCCGTCTTTAAGGCCTCTTTTAAAATTGCCTTCCTCTTTCAAATTCTTATCCGGATAAAAAGCAACGTAATGCCCGTTTAACAGCTTGCCGTTGTATCCGCCTTGTGTGGAGTGTATTTTATCATTAAGGTACCAAAAATAATATCGGTCGTTCTTGATTTTTGGATCACTTTTATAGGGCAATAGGTCGGCACGTATCTCCTGGCTGGTATCAACTACGCGGATCTGGTCGTAATCGTCATTATCCGCCGGTTTGTTGGCCGTGGTAATTGGGCGGTTGTTGCTATAACTACCAGGGCGGCTGTTGTCGTAATCGTTGGTGCGCTGCGCATAGGTTTTACCTACGGACAACAATAAAATGAACAGGGCAATCTTTTTCATGCTGATGATTATGCATTTAGGACTACGATTAACGGAAATGGTTTAGTGTTAGCCTGTTAATTTGTTAAAATAAGACGGAAGCGATGATCGTCAGTTCAAGCTGTTTTTTAACCAAGAGTGCCTGTGTCTGAATCTGTAATTAAAATACTTCCTGAAGATACATGAATCATTTTATTCGTTCCTCCAAGCAAACAGTAACCATATCGCCGGTATCTTTACCGATCACCTTGCGCACATCGGCCTTAATAGGCAGTTTATGTGTCCCATCGCCCAAGGCCATAAACGAGCTTTGAAAAGGATGGCCTTCAACAGTGGCACGTACTTTTACCAGTCCCCGGGTACCGAAAAACGTGGCAGATTCCGGCCATGTTACATAAGTCCAACCGCCTTTACTGGGGCTTTTTTGCAGTGTTGCAGTAAATTGTTTGTTTAATGTGCTCATTTCATTGGTTTTTTGGCGATCCCTGGTTTTAAATCGTTATCTATCAATACAACTTTTAGCTGTTTCGGGCTGGTGATAACCATCCCGGGCTTGCCGTTATAGCTGAACAGTTTGCCGGTAACTATCACATCTTTGCCACGGTAGTCAATTTCGGGCTTTCCTTTAAACTTAGCCCTGTCGGCAGCGGGTATCATTATGGTTAATGACTGGTTTGGGTTATAGCCGCCAATATCGAGTTGGGTAATGTTTGAGGGCTTTATCATTGTACCGTTAAATACTTTATCACAAATAGTAACAGTTTTACCAATATGTTTGGCTGCATTTTTTACCGCGATGGTGGTTTGCGCCGATGTTTTATACGCAAAAAATGCTGCAAATACGCTGAGGATAAGGAGCTTTTTCATATTTAAAGGTAATAAAGTTTAGGCTTATATAAAAAAATAAATTCCTTATAAAAGTAGCATTTGCCTTGCAATTATAACACTGATCACTTAAAATTTCTCCCCCTCGGAAATATTTCCTTTTGCGCCACTTCACGTGCGGGTATTTTTTTCACTGCGGGAAACGGATTTGTTTTTTCATCGGCATGGGACAACGTCAGCACCGGCAGGTTTTCTTTTTCGGCAAGCGTTAGCCCGCGTAAAAGTTTCGACAAATCGAAACAGCGTTTGGCAATAACATGTACTACTTCGCCTTCACGTTGCAGCTTGCCTTCCACCATCAGCAGTTTGGCTTGCAGTATCTCTTTCCGGTATGTGTCGAAAAGGTTCTGGAAAACCACCAGGTTCGAGGAACCGGTCTCATCCTCTATCGTGATGAAGCAGATGCCTTTTGCCGTTCCGGGCCTTTGCCGTACCAGCACCAGGCCGGCGGCTTTTACCGGATCGCCGTCTTTGGCCATGTTTAATTCTTCTGTTGATAAGATATGCAGCAACCGCAGCTTTTCGCGCACAAAACTAACGGGATGTGCTTTTAAGGATAAAGCAGTTGTTGCATAGTCCTGTACTACGTGTTCAGATGCGGTCATTAAAGGCAGCGACACCTGGGTTTCGGTGGCGCTTTCTGATGGCTGCCCGGCAAACAGGGCGATAGGGCTATCAGATAGCGCGGATACTTCCCACAAAGCCTGCCGCCTGTCGAGCCCTAATGAGCGGAAGGCATCCGCATCGGCCAGTTTTTCCAAAGCAGCTAACGGCACACCGGCGTCAAGCAGGGCAGGAATACTGGTGTAGTGTTTGATGCGTGCAGTTACCAATGCTTCTACATCTTCCTCACGCATCCCTTTTACCTGCCGAAAACCAAGACGTATAGCACAGTACTTACCCGATTTTTCTTCCATAATATTATCCCATAGCGAATAGTTCACATCAACCTCGCGCACTTCCACGCCATGCTTGCGGGCATCGCTTACTATCTGTGCCGGCTGGTAAAAACCCATCGGCTGGCTGTTCAGCAAAGCGGTAGCAAACACATCGGGATAATGGCATTTCAGCCACGATGAAATATAAACGAGGTGCGCAAACGATGCCGCATGACTTTCAGGAAAGCCATAACTGCCGAACCCCTCCAGCTGCTTAAAAATGCGTTTAGCAAAATCCTCTTCGTAGCCCTTTGCCATCATGCCGTCCACCAGTTTTTTTCTATGTTGACTAACCAGGCCCTTGGCTTTAAAGGTGGCCATGCTGCGCCGCAACTGATCGGCCTCGGCAGGGGTGAAACCGGCCGCAACAATGGCTATCTCCATTGCCTGTTCCTGGAACAGCGGGACACCTTTTGTCCTGCCCAGTATTTCTTCCAGCTCTTTCGATGGGTATTCTATTGGGTCTATACCATCGCGCCGGCGCAAATACGGGTGTACCATGTCGCCTTGTATCGGCCCAGGCCTTACAATTGCAACCTCTATCACGAGGTCATAAAAACATTTGGGTTTCAGGCGCGGCAGCATAGACATCTGTGCCCGGCTTTCTATTTGAAAAACGCCAATGGTATCGGCATGACAGATCATCTCATATACAGCCGGGTCATCCTGTGGAACATTTGCTAACGTCAGGTCGAGGTCGTAATGTTGTTTTGCCAGCTCAAAGCCTTTGCGAATGCAGGTGAGCATGCCTAACCCAAGCACATCCACCTTTAAAATGCTCAAAGCTTCCAGGTCGTCTTTGTTCCATTCCAGTTGGGTGCGGTCGTCCATGCGGGCATTCATCACCGGGCAAATATCCGACAGCTTGCCCCTGGTGATCACAAAGCCGCCCGTATGCTGGCCCAATTGCCGCGGAAAGCCCATCAACTGTTCAGTAAGTTCCAATACCTTTCGCACCTGCGGGTCGTCGGGGTTTAAACCCTGGTCCCTGATGCGCTGCCGGTCAAAGCCTTCCTCACTGAAATCCCATATTGCGCCGGAAACACGTTTAATGGTATCCTCCGAAAGCCCCATCGCTTTGCCCACATCGCGGATGGCGCCTTTATGCCGCTCCTGGGTAACCGTGGCAACTATGGCAGCCCGGTCGCGGCCATAATCCTCATAAATAAACTGGATGATTTCCTCGCGCCGTTCGTGCTCAAAATCAACATCAATATCCGGCCATTCATCGCGCGCATCCGACATAAACCGCGAAAAAAGCATCCTCGATTTTTCCGGGTTCACCGCCGTTATAGCCAAACAATAACATACCGTTGAATTGGCCGCCGAGCCACGCCCCTGGTAAAGGATGCCCAGCTCCTCTGCCTTGCGCGTGTACCTGTGCACCCGTAAAAAATAAGAAGCAAGGTTTTTACGGCCGATAAAATCCAGCTCAAACTCAATTTGGGTTTTTATTTTTTCAGATACCCCGTTGGGGAACCTTTTGTGTGCGCCTTCCCAGGTAAATTGTGTTAAACGCTGTTGCGGCGTAAGTCCATCAGGACTTGGCTCCTCCGGCTCGATATATTTTAACGAATCAAGCGTGAACGTACAGGCTTCAGCAATTTCCTGTGTACGCAGGATAGCATCCGGGTATTGCCTGAACAGGCGCTGCATCTCGTCGATGGATTTGAGGTGCCTTTCAGCATTTTGATGCAGCAGGAAACCCGCAGTTTGGATAGTGCATTTTTCGCGCACACAGGTCAGCACATCCTGTAGCTCGCGCCGGGCCGCATCATGGTAATGCACATCATTTGTGGCCACCATCGGCACACCCAATTGGGATAGCCGGAACAACCGTTTTGCATCATCGCCGGTATAAGAGCGGCTGGCGGCCAGGTAAAGCTCAGTGCCAAAAGCATCATGGTATTCTTTCAATACATCCTTAAACGAAGCCTCAAAATCAAAGGCTTCATTCAATGTTGCCGGGGGGACTGCCACAAATTTTATCCCTTTGGCATGCTCATATACATCTGCTTTGTACAGGTGGCATTCCCCCTTTTCTGCCCGTAAATTGCCCACGGTTAATAAGCCCGAAAGCCGGCTGTATGCTTCCTGGTCGGTAGGGTAGGCCAACAGGCTGGGGCCGTCAAGTAGGTCAAGGCGACAGGCAGGGATAATGCGCATGCCCGCTGTTTTAGCGGCTACGTGGCCGCGCACTATACCGGCAAAGCTGTTATGGTCGGTAATGGCGATGGCCGTGTAACCCAACGCCGCAGCCTGCTCCACCAACTCCTCCGGGTGCGAACCGCCCCGCAGGAAGCTGAAATTGCTGGTTATTTGTAGTTCGGTGTAGCCGGGCATGGTAATTACTAATATTATTAGCAATATTAAGAAGAATTTTGGTGGGAATCAAGTGTGTTCATGTTCATTTCACCATAACACACTTGTTTTTAAGTGCGTAAATACCTGTAAATCAATGTTTCTATTTTTTGTGTTTTAAAAAAATGAAAAAAACTATGGATAGTGGTCAGTTGGAAATTCAAAAGAAATGTTGCTGGAAATTATTAGCCAGCAACAGCATGTATCGCTTTCACATCAATGTGATTATTGAATGGCAAGAATTTATTATGCTTGGAAAACAAAGCCAGATCATATCATATAATAATGAATTTAGAACATTACACCTATTTTGCCAGCAATGATTTTAAGGATTATGAATTTTATAGCGAAGGGCCGAAAGGAAGGATCAGAAAGGCAATCAGGTTTACCAAAGTCAATGATGAAGGATATGTTTTCTATAACTTGGGATTTGGTGATATCTCCGAAGAAATAGATATTATTGATGTTACAATCGTAAGTGATAACAACGACCGGGACATAGTGCTGGCAACAGTTGCTAAAGCTGTTATCGACTTTACAAATATTCATGGCAATCATTATATTTTTGCAACGGGAAGTACAGCAGTAAGAACGAGGCTTTATCAAATGAGCATTGCTGGATTATGGGACGAAATTAGAATGGATTTTGAGGTGTTTGGTTTTAAAAATGGAACCTGGTACCCATTTGAGAAGAACGTTAACTATGAAGCTTTTTTGGTTAAAAGAAAATAAATAAGTATTTTTGATATAGATAATTAAATGAGTTTATTATGTCTGAAGTTAAGAAAACGGGGATAGAAAAAGGTTATGGTAATGCAATTGTCAGCGATAAAGTTAAAGACCGCTCAAATGACCCTTTCTTTGTAAAAAAAGCAGAAGAAGCCAAAGAGTTTATGCGTAAACACCCCTTACCAGATCATTTGAAAAAATAAAACAACAGTTTAAATAATTGAAAGGCCGGAATTAGTTTCGGCCTTTTTTGTGGGTGTTGGCTTTATCAGCAGGACCTTTGTTCACGGCCTATATAGCCTTTATATCCAATGCCGTTTGTAAACGTATGCGGATATAGTTAGCATCAATACTGCCGTATCCTCCTTGCAGATGGGCATATAACCCTTCTTCAAAATCGCTGCGGTTTATAATTGGGGTAAACTCTTCTTTGAGGTAAGCCTTTAGATGCTCGGGAGCATTTTGAATTTGTTCTTCAAAATCATCTACGTTTTCCAGTAGATATACCAGGTCTTCAAAGTCTTTACTTGTGCGGTAATCATTATTTCCACGGCCTTTAAAAGCTTCCCATTTAGAAGCAACAAAATAAGGCAATGAGAATATACGGATGGTGGTTTGCCCATCCAGTACAAAAAGTATAGCACGCTCAAACCCTTCGGGATACCAACGGTTGCTAAAGCCAATAACCGTGGGGTCGGTGGGCATAATATCAACAATAATGCCTTGTATAATATACCTGCATATAACACCAGACACTATATCATTTTTAAATCCAAGACTACGCAACCGTTCATCCAATCCCGAATAACCTTTGTAAGAAGCCAGTTCGACAACTACATCTACATCATCCGTTGGCCTGATCTCTGACGCCAGAAAAGGATTGGTTGCATAAAGCGATACAACGGCGCCGCCAACAAAAACATAGTCCTGTTTTAAATCGCGAAGCGCCTGGGAAACCGCTTTTATCCGGGTTATATTTTCATGCATAGGCCATTTCAAAATACTGCTTTAATAACTCCAGCGCTTTTTCAACTTCCCGCACTTTGCCAACGCGGATGCTATCCACTAAAGCCAGCATATTATATAGTTTTTCGTCGCACAGGGCCGCTTGCACCTGGTTAGGGTATAATGGCACAATAGCCTGGCCTTTAGCGTCACCGTTAGGGTTTGGCCAAACATAAATATCGTCAGCTAAAATATAACCTTTTAATACTGGCGCGCTATGGGAGGTAGGTGTGCCGCGTACCAATGCGCCCGGCGCCGCCGGAAAAACAAAACTTAACCCGTTTTCAATAAATTTAAATAAGGCGCCTTTAAATACTTTCTTTTTATCCGGGCTGATCAAACGCGCTATCATAGATCGGTTTAATGATTCGCTGATCTCCGATGCGCTAATAAACAGGCTGGCCGATAAATCCTTATTCATCCAGTTGTCTTCTAACGAAATAATTTTTAACAGCACAACCACATCATGGGGCCGCATACCGTTATGTGCTTTCATATTACAAAGATAGTAGTTAATTATTGATTTGCAAATCGCGAATTGGAATGTGGCAAAAGGTATTTTAATATCTTGGCCTTTTTTGTTGATACTGGATTTACCACTTATGCCAATATTTGCAGCTTTGGGGGATATAAAGCTATAAACGAAGAAAGTAAGTTGTCCGAAAAAATCGGACAACTCAATATGCAGGCTCACGTTGTTGCGGACGTTTTTAATGGATAGGCCGGAGAGAATAAGGAGCTTCGGTAGAAAAATGAGTTAAGGGATAAAACAAAGAAACTGTGACGAATTGTCACGGTTTGAAAATGCAGGCTTCCCGCCAGATTGCAAAATAAAGTTAGTTGATAGAGGCGTTGCGTGATATGAAATAAATACGGGTACTTACCTTTAAAATAGCGATAGGCTTTTTTGCTTAAGCGGGACGCTTAAATTGTTGTGTGTCCAAGCGGCACGCTTGGACAGGCGGGTAAAGAAAAGGAATACAATAATATTATTGTAACCGATAACGTAAGGAGCTATGCTGATGAACCATTTTTTGTAAAAAACGAAGAGAAAGCCAAAGAGTTTTTGCGCAAGCATCCCATACCAGATCATTTAAAAAAATAAAAACAGCAGTTTTAATAATTGAAAGGCCGGAATTAGTTTCGGCCTTTTTTGTGGGCGCCAGGGTTTATCATACCTTTGCTAACATAATGATTCAAGGTTACAAACTTCAAATAGCAGCGAATAGCTTGGATGAATACCGGCTACAAGCTCTAACTGTAGGCAGTGAGGTTAAAAGTATTTCAATTTGATAGAAAAATTTAATGTAATTTTATTTTTCAATACTTAAATCTTATTTATGAGTTTCCATGACCCCATACGCCAGTCCAAATATCTAAGACAAACTTTATCCCAAGATAAGAAGCCAGTTGGATTTTTTATTTCCGCAGGATGCCCACTGGCCGTCAGTATGCCAAAGGATAAATGGCCGTTGATACCTGATGTGGCGGGTTTAACAAAGTATGTTTCTGAGAAACTGACTGAAGATAAAGTGATTTTGAAGGGTCAGGTAAGAAGCATAAGCGAATGCTATGGCTTATTAATTGGAGAAATAAAAAAAGCAGGTAAGGGGACACCTAATATAGAAGATATATTAAGTTTTGTTCGAGGTATGAAACAAATTTCTGCGGGGGCATCTGATGTGCGAGGATTTAGCGACTCAGAGCTATCCTTATTGGAAACGGGTATTTGTAGAAAAATAGCTGAGAAATTAAAAGTTACTTTGCCGGATAATAAGACACCTTATCACAAGCTCGCAAAATGGATACATAATATTGAAAGGGACACGCCAATAGAAATTTTTACTACGAATTATGATTTATTGGTTGAGGAAGCTTTTGAGAAAATTGGTGTACCCTATTTCGATGGATTTGTAGGATCAAAACAACCTTTTTTTGATTTAAGGGCAGTTGAAGACAATTTGATACCTAAGCATTGGTCAAGGTTATGGAAAATACACGGCTCTATTAATTGGTATCTTAAAAACAAATCAGATGTATATCGCTCAACAAGTTTAGAAGAAATAGACCCTTGTATTATTCAACCATCTCATCTGAAATATGATCAAAGCAGGAAAATGCCTTACTTGGCGTTGATTGACCGTTTAAACAAGTTTTTACGACAAACCTCCGCAGTGCTTATATTATCTGGTTATTCATTTAATGATGAGCACCTGAACGATACTATACTCAATGCCTTAAAGGCAAATCCAACGGCAATGGTTATTGGCCTATTATTTGGCCAATTAACTGAAAAAGAAAAAAAGGAGGAGGGTGGCGTTAAAACAGAAAAAACCATCGTCAAATATGAGCAAGCATTAAAACTTGCGGAAGATAGATCCAATCTCAGTATTTGGGCATTTGACGAGGCAGTTATCGGCGGGTTACGGGCTGATTGGAAACCTACAAAAGCGGAATATGAAGACGAAGAGAATATTGCGCACGCCGTAAAAAGAATTGAGGAGAAAATTAATGATTCAGAAGGAAAGGAAACAGAAAATAGCATTATTAGATATGAATTTCGGTTGGGCGATTTTTCTTTACTGGGCGATTTCTTACAAGAGTTAATCGGAAAAGAGCAATTTAAAATAGAGGAAAATGGAAACTAAATCAACTTTTTTGGGTACAATACAAGACGTAGTAGGCACAACAGTTAGCGTTTCCTTAGGCAGTACTGCACCATCAGGTCTCGCATACGTTGATGGAGAGGGCTACAGAATCGGTCAAATTGGAAGTTTTGTCAAAATACCTATTGGTTATGTTGATTTATTCGGAATAGTTACACAAGTCGGAGCGAGTGCTGTTCCTGAAAATCAAATTGCCTCGCAGCCATATGGGTATAGATGGATTAAAATACAATTAATTGGTGAAGGGCAAAGAAACGGCTCATTTCAAAGGGGGATTTCTCAATACCCAACGATAAGCGATGAAGTTCATTTAGTTTCAGAAGCAGACTTGAAAAATATATATGGTCAGCCTGATAAACCCTATTTTGTAAAAATTGGTCATATTGCTGGTGCTGAATCTATCCCCGCATTGATTGATATTAATAAATTGATTACCAGGCATTCTGCCGTTGTTGGTACTACCGGTTCTGGAAAATCAACAACGGTGGCAAGCATTTTAAATGCAATTTCTGACCCCAAGCGATATCCTTCATCACGAACAATCGTTTTTGATTTACATGGTGAGTATGCTCAAGCGTTAAAAGACAGAGCAAATATATTTAAAGTAAATGCCGATAAAACGGAAGGAAGCATTGAAAAGGATTTATTTATACCTTTTTGGGCTCTAAACTTTGAAGAATTATGCAAAATAAGTTTCGGGATTTTTAGCGATGAAAAAGCTGAAAATATCATGCTGGAGCGTATTTCGCTGGCTAAATTGGAGAGCCTAAAAACGTATCCCAAAAAAGGTGTCGATACTGATAACTTAAATGTAGATTCTCCAATACCTTTCAGTTTAAAAGAGTTATGGTATAACCTATATATAGAGTGCTTTGCTACTTACTATTCTAAAAATCGAGGGGGCGTACCGTTAGATAACCTTGCCTATGAAACCGATAGTTCGGGAACACTTTTAAAGGGAAAGCCAGAAATTGCTATCCCTCCGGTTTTTAAGAAACCTAAAAATGATAAAGATGACGATGAGAAAATTAACTATTTGCCCGGAACACTAAACCTTGGCCAACAGATTTTGTCTCTCGGTGCAAAATTGAGATTGCCAAGATTCGACTTTTTATTTAAGCCGGGTGAATGGACACCTGACCAAGACGGTAAAACAATAAAGGATTTAGATAGTCTTTTTAAAGATTGGATAGGAAGTGATAAGCCAATTACAATTTTGGATTTATCAGGAGTACCCATAACTATTTTAAATACCATAATTGGAGCCTTGCTTAGAATTATATATGACGGGTTGTTTTGGGCAAGAAATTTATCTCAAGGAGGAAGAAATAGGCCTTTGTTATTATTGATGGAGGAAGCTCATAATTATCTTAATAGTGAGGGAAGTGCTTTAAGTATAGTACAGAAAATTGTTAAAGAGGGTAGAAAATATGGTATAGGCGCGATGATTGTAAGTCAACGTCCATCAGAGGTTAATTCCACCATTCTTTCTCAATGCGGAACTTTTTTTGCTTTAAGATTAGCAAATGCGACTGATCGGGGACATATTACCAGCGCCGTAACAGATAATCTCGAAGGTTTGACAAGTATGTTACCCATTTTAAGGACGGGTGAAGCGATTATTCTTGGCGAAGCTGTTAAACTACCAATGCGGACATTAATCGACGCCCCCCCCAAAAGATAAAAGACCAGATAGTCAAGACCCGATTATTTATGATGAGTTTGATGAGAATTTTTCCAATCAGCCAGGTGGGTGGGGCATTAAGATGGAAGAAAACCCTAATTTTGAAGAGTTTCTAGAAGCTTGGAGAGCCCAAAGCCCATTTATTGATAGAATAGTAAAGTAAATTATTATGCAAAGACAATCAGTTAATTCCTCAAATATTGCATCAATTGGATATCATGCAGGTACACAAACATTAGAAATTGAATTTTTAAATGGTGGTGTATATCAGTATTTTGATGTTCCGCAACATGTTTATGATGGTATAATGAGTGCAGATTCTCATGGTCAATATCTCGCTCAAAATATTAAGGGCTATTATAGATACTCAAAGGTTTAATAATAAAAGGTAAGGATGATTAGTTTGAATCAACAGTTGAAGCGGGTTGAAATCAAAGATTTTGAAATTCAAAATCAAATTGTATTCAATTATTTCAATAATCTCTCCGCACTTGAAAGAGAGGAGAAGTTCTTTAGAGCCTTGTATATTGGAGTATTGGCACTTATGGAAGACCGAATCTCTTCATTTTTGGCAAAAACAACCAATGAACTGGGAACGGAACTCGAAAGTCTCAAGGTTATTTTTGACATGAAAAAGGAACTCTTTTACAAGTCTGCTGTAAAGGGTTCTGTTGCCGAAGAGGAGATTACTGATTTTTTAAATATCTATTTTAGTGAAAAAAAGATTAGAGACAAAGCAATATTGATTCGTAATCTTCCGGGCATTTTACCTAAAAATAAAACAGGCGATTTTATTGCTGGTATAGTTGGGGATTATATGATGATACAAAATTAAACTAATTAAGTTAAAGCTCAGAATTACCAATCTGGTTGATTTCCTTTTCTATAAAACGATATCTATCCTTTACATCGTCTCCGTTATAATAGGCTAATAAATCTATTTTACTTAACGTGCCTTCATTAAGGAATTTTTTAAGGTAATGCTGATTAAATTCCATTAGAAGCATACTTTTTTCTAACTGTTTTAAAATAGACCTATTATTTTCAATGTTACTTTCAACCAAGTTTTTTATATTCAAAATTTCACCTAATCCTTTTATCAACCTGTTAACGAGCATGAATAAAAGGTCTTTGTCCAATTCAACAGACATTGCGTTCAATGCAATGTCCCTTGCTAGCATATAAGCGATGATTAGATTTTTATAATCGCCCTTTTGGGAATCAACTATTGCAACCATGCCTATGCCTGAAATATAACCAACATTTTCGAATATTTTTAATATAGAAGCATCTACAAATGAAATAT